>Ga0180007_10001804_pt1 | contig 27167 bp, 52 predicted proteins | sample MM_PC_MetaG_FD_121122 | JGI IMG/M metagenome (GOLD analysis project Ga0180007, IMG submission 121122) | Groundwater microbial communities from the Aspo Hard Rock Laboratory (HRL) deep subsurface site, Sweden - MM_PC_MetaG | ecosystem: Environmental > Aquatic > Deep subsurface > Groundwater... | reverse complement strand
TACTTATGCTTTGTTTAGTGCTGGCCTTGTGTCTTTCTATTAAGACCTTGTAGATTTTGATTATAGGGGGTGGTTGAGACTACAACAAACTAGCGCTTTATTTCCACTGTAACGATTGTGTCATTATGGTGCAAGCCATGAGCTACTAATAATATTTCCACAATCTCAAATCCCCTGACTTTTCCGATACCGTTACTATTCCAGCCAAAAGAGATTGCAAAACCGCCGGTCCGGATTAAAGGGGCTATCACTTCATAAACCCGGCCGTAAAAATTATAACTGGTATCTTTGTATGTGGCCTTAACTCCTTGCCCTCGATAATGCTCGGAGATTTGCCGGTATGAATAAGGTGGGTCAATTAGCACACCATCATAAACACCATGCAAACTTCGGCAAAATTCCACAGCTTCCATGTGGTAATGAGTCGGTTGTTTAATATCCATATCATTAGTAAGACTTGCGGGGCTATTGGCTCCGGCGAAAGGGTCTACCCATATGCCACCATTCATATAACGACTTAACAAGTCTGCTATTGGTGGTATCTTAAAAGTCCACTTATTAGCTCTGGCGAAAACTCTGTTTGTTTTCATTCCCCTAGTCCTTCCTTGCCCCGGTTAGGGGCTTTGGCTTGGCATTTATCTAGGGTTAATAGGATTATGATTGTAGGGGGTCTTTGAGAGTGGAAGAAACTACCTGGCTCTCCATACTTCCCAGAAGTTCTTTTCATGCTTTGAATAAAACATAGAACTGAAAAAGTAAAAGGAAATCTTTAGATAGTGTTTCATTTTTATGACCTTGCCTCGATTGCGGATGCCATACGCCATCACGCCAAATAGAATCGCCAGAAATACCAGCATACCAATTCCCTCAAGTAAATACATGACTATACCTCCTTTCCCTGTTTCATTTCTTTAGCCTCTCGGTCTGGCTATTTTTATTAGGAAATATACATACCAAAAAACCACAACAATAAATAATGATGCCGGATACCATGAAACGACCTGTATTTCAATAAAGTAATTAACGAGCAAGGGGAATAAAGTAATAAAAAGTAAAAACACAACCGTTAAAGCAGTAGCCCTAATTGTTACCCATAAGAACCAAGCCCAAGTTCTCCAATTGGTTAATATTTCTTTTAGTTCAAACTCATCCTGTTTCATTTCTTTAGCCCTCTCCTGCACCATCTTTACCTATTCCCCCATTTCGACTTCGTACCATTCATCCCATATACGATAAAAGGTAGCAAGTTCAGTTTCAGTAAAATCATCTACTGTCGGGTCTGTACGATTATTCACTTTCTTGATTTTGTTCACAAGGTCGTTATATTCATCTGAAATGGTATCTATTTGAGATTGAAGTCTAGCTACTTCTGATTGGGTTTGTAGATATCTCTGCTCAAATTTCGCTCTCTCATCAGTCATGTTATATAAAGAGGACTGCAACGCCGCCAATTCACTAGACTGCTGTTGATATTGTTTAATATAACTAGATGCCTCGGCGTGTGCTGTTTGTGCATCTTGTCGGGCCGCAGCCAACTCTGTATTAAGCGATTCTGACATGCTATAAAGCTCTTGATATCCTACCGTCATTTTCTCTATACTGGCTTTAACATCCGCGAGTCCAGAAGTTATATCACTCGTCTGCTGTTGTGTCCCTGACAATATAGCGGCTATCTTCTCAGTTTGGCTTTCTGTATCAGGATTATTACTGCAAGCTGTTAATATGCCCAATCCAGCTAATACCATTAACATTATTGCCCTTTTCATTTCCCCTTACTCCATTCTGGGTGTGCCTTAACAAATTCCTCAGTTGCCCATAGCATGCGGTCATATCGTGATTCTTTCCCTGCTGTTCTAGCCGTATGATATAACTCAGCCAACTCATGTTTGTCTGCTTCTGTAGGGTAACGCCTTTCTGGTATGCTTGTTGGTTTCGGAGCCGCAGGGGATGCTGCACTGATTATAGGGGCTGTGGACTCATGAACTTGGGGTTTAGCTGCTTCACTGACCGGAGTCGTCTGGAATCTCTGAATTTCCGTATTCATTATCTCTTTACTCAGATGATGGCTTTCTAGTTTCTTTTGGGTGAATCCCCTAACGAGCGAGGCAGCTTCATCCATTGTGCTTTTCGGTATTTCCTTTTCAGTGGCATACTTTGACCAGTCTGCAATCTGTGCCTCTGCTTTAGCAAGGGCTATCGCCTCTTTCGGTTTATCCCAGGCGTGTCCTATAGCAAGTCCCGAATTTAAGTGGGTGACGGTATATGATTTATGCTTTCCACTACTATCAATAGCTACGCCGACACCGTTGCCAACGTCATAGCCTTCAACCTCTTTTCTAACCATTGGTTTGTCGTAAGTGCCTTCTTTGTTCTTTTCCCACCCCGGCCATGTGGCTATGCTAATTGTCCCTTTCTTTATGCCCTTCATACTGGTACTAGAAATGGTTTCGTTGTATCTCTTTTCAGCGAGCTCGTCCTCCTGCTGCTGCTTTTCTTCTCCTTCTTTTGTTTTGCGCTTGTTTTCGTCCTCAATGTCTGCTATCTTACGCGCTACCCCGTATTTCTCAGCTTCTTTATATTCTGTCCCACCATTGAATTTCTTAATTGTTTCGTGTTCAGTCATTCCGAGTTCCATTAATCGTTTGTCAGCAGGTTCTCCATCTTTTGTAAATACATATCGAATACCATAACTAAAACCGTGACCATCCGATGGATCCTGTTCCAGTCTCCATTCTTTTACCCAATTCTGTTCCTTTCCAGTTTCAGCAGATAGATGTTTGCCTGTCCATTTTGCTATCAGTTTTCCTTCTGCCACCTGAGGTTCTTCGGAGGATGTTTTTGTTTCAACTTTTGATGTAGACGTTTGATGTTCTTGTATCTCAGCATAAGGGTATTTCAATTCCATCCCCCTAGCACCACCTTCGGCAATCACCACATTTATATTTTTAGGGCCAGCGCTTTTCACTATCGCCCAACCATGCCGAATCTTTACCCTATCGCCTTTATTTATATTAGACTTGTTATATTGCACTCCACCCAAATCAGCCATAGCCTTTTTATAATATACGAGTTTATCTAATTCTTTTTCCCTCAGTCCCTCTTTACTTATAGACCTGAGCAATACATAAAGTATCACTGGTAGCCCCACTATAAACCCCCAGACTAATACAAACTGTATGATATCCGGCCAAGTCATTATTGTCTCAACCCTAAGAACGCTTTAGCTACTGCATATAATATCAGTCCTTCGACAAATACAAAGACTAAGACTCTTAACGAGGTAATCACCCATGACAAGCCCCAAAAGGTAGGTATCTCCGCTGCCAGGTCTGTTTCTAATCCGGTTTGCACTGTGCCAAGTGCCGGCATAAACAGCATGAGAAACAGTAACCCGATATTCCCACCTACGAATATAAACAGGGGTCTAAAATATTCTTTCACCGCGTTCTCCTTACTACTGTAAATAGCTCGGTAAATTCCCTCGGTTCTTTTACGAGTTTGTATTTCTCCCCATCAAACTTCCAGTATTCCTCTACCATCGGAGTGCTGCCATTATAAACAATATCATTTGTAAAATATATCCTTGATGGTATTTTCATATTATCAGAGCTATATGTTTGTATAGCATATTGCGCCTTCTCTATATGGGGGGGGGCTGTGTCTTTATTAACAAAGAAAGCCAAAGCGCCAAAGCCTATAAAGACTACTACCAGCATCACTATTATTCTGAATATCCAGCCTATGATAAGGAAAATTCCGATTGTTTTCATCTAAATATCCTCACCAGATTAGCAAACACTGGTGCAAACACCTGAGCTATTCCCCATACTACCCCGCCGTTTAAGCTTGTCACCCAGAAGTATCTCAATATGGCAAATCCGCCTTCATAAAAGGAGTAATCGAATACAAATATCCTGTAAATCCCTCTGAAAAAGTAAAGATTAAAAGCGGGGATTGGTACAAGCCCGCCTATTTTCAGGGTAGTTATTATACTAAGGTCGTTTATAACTGAATTTTCGGCAGACGAAAAGTAAGAGCCTTCCAGTATCATGCAGATTATTGTACTAATAAACCATGCAAAGGCAAAGAACTGTATATACTTAGGACTCACTTCAACACCTTCTCCCCGTTGACTTTATCCATCAATTCAGAGATTTGCCAGAATAATCGCCTCACCTTCGGCGACCTTCTAAACTTCATGTGTATTGCCTTTTTCCTATGTAACGGATGTGATTTTGTCATGGTATTGGTATCCCTTCCCTGTTAATAAGATACTCGGCCCTTCTTAGAAATGCCAACCCTTCAAAGTCATCCTCCAACCCTGCTCCTGCGACCCACAACGCACCCTCGCTTGAATAGATTATCAGGTGAGCGTCTATTTTAGAGGCTAAGGCCATTATATTTATCAAAGACTTCTTAACCTCTGCACGCTTCTGGTCTGATGATATGTCCCTTTGCTTTGACTTGTTCCAGAATATTTTGTTTATATCCATTATATCACCCCACAGTTTGATGCTTTTGACTCAACATTATGGCAGAAGCCGGAATCCAGAATAATATAGCAGGCCAGAAGGGGATAGGATTCATTATGCCGAATAAGGCCAGTAACGCACCTATGACCACGCACATCAATAGTAGGCTTCCAGTATCCCCGTAATCGGTAATTACTCCATTTTGCACCCTCCTGGTAGTTGCCCCATAGGCCAAAAGCCCGATAATACCTATGCCTAAGAATAAGAACGGATACCACCATAAGGCTTTAGGCACTTCGCCCGCGTCAAGGATAGCGTTTATAGCATCTCCGGCTGGAATGTGAGTAAAATCCAACTCCGAATACATCTGGTCTATGCTCCCTGGTACTGTGGTCAAAATATCGGTAATACTTCCTAATGTGAAGGTCGTTACGTCCGCCTCACTAACAGGGCTAAGACTTTGCAATGCTGCCGTTACATTGAGATTGCTTGTTGCTGACCTATAAGTAGGTGTGGCATCATGCCCATTCTCGCTTTGGTCGGTTAAGACAGTAGCCCATTCCCATTCAATATTTTGCTGCAATACCCCGTCTATCCAGATTTTCTGATACTCTACATAGGGCATCACGCCGTTAGTGAATGAAATTAAATCATTAGCATTGTCTGGCACACTAACTAAGGTACTGTATATGTATATATCCCCTGTGGTAATCTGAGACTTGACAGCATTGTAATTCTGCAATATTTCATCAGATGTAAGAGCTTTATCGTAAATTCTTACCATCCGAATAGTACCCGTGAAATAAACCCCGTCTGTGCTTTGCCCTATATATATATCATTACCCGAAGCAAATAAGTCCCCCCATCCAGCAGTTGAGTCGGCATAAGAGCCGTTTTTATATAATGTTAAGGTGCTCCCATCATAGGTCATTGCTATATATGTCTCTTGTCCAGTCGGTACAGATACGCCACTACTAAAACCTTGTGTCACGCCGCCAGCATATACAGTTCCGAACAAGTTACCATCATTCTGTGAAGTTCTAAGCGAAAAACCACCCGCAGCATAATAATTTCTAGAAATGACATCTATATTGGCATTGCTAACTGTCGGGTTGACAATAGCTTCTATAGTAATATTAGTCATAGTAGCTAGATTGCCACCATAACCTGATAATATTAGGCGTTGGTTTACCCCATCGAAGGTATATCCGTCTGACGACCAAGTTGGGGCATTAGTTAAAGCCCACGAATAGGCGTTGCTGTCTATTGATGTAAATGGGTCGCTATTACACTCTACTTGCCATAAAGGGGCATCCATCTGAACATTATCAGTTACAGGTAAGGTAGCATCTTCATCTATAGCCATACCAAAGAAAGGTGAAGCCATATTGACTGTGAAGGTATGCTCATCGGAAGATACGCCTTGTGCGGTTACCGAGGCTATGGCAGCGCCAGCAGCATTGTTAAAGGGTAATTCATAAAGATAAACATATCTCGTTGCTGCTCCTTGACTATTGTAAAACCTTGCCCTAATACTGGTTACACCCTCAAAGCTGCCTATCGTTTTAGTTTGCCATGAACCCGCTGTTGGCGCACCTGTATATATATTATTCCAGCCGCCACTATAATAGGCATCAAGTTCCATATTATTTACAGCAGCATCTTGAATAGCCACCCAATACCTTACTCTATCTGTAAGTACGTAATCGGTGTTTAATACTATATAGTTAGACCATGAAGTTATTGGGATAGTATAACTGGCATAAGTCCCTGTATCACCATCATAAGCATTGGCTACGCCCGTCCAACTTGTCCCGGAGCCAGATGTTGCCTCTTGCCAATCGCTTGACACAGCAGGCTCCAGGATGCTTGCAGTAACATTCCCACTGCCATCATGGCTGAGGTCAAAAGCGGCCCTTTTGCCCGTGATATTCCCGCTTGCCGTAGCATCAAAATAGCCTTTTGCCTCATAGGTAAAGTTGTCTGATAACTCTATATCCGCATCGTCATCAGTAGTCATGCCAGCATCATCGAGGAATATCCGCATCTTACCGCCTGTGGCTGACTTGAGATACAGATTATAGTCAAGGTTCTGCGACTTGCCTATGTCGCTATTGAATAATACCCATGTGTTACTTCCTGGCAGTGCGGGCATGAAAGCTACATCACTACCGTTATATCGCATTGAAGCATCCGACCTGCCCGCGTTAAGATAGTCGGTTAAATTGCCCGTAAAGGTTGTCGCAGTATCCTGCGTCGCTGCTGTTCCGTTTTCAGTTACTACAATCCTGGCAAGGTAATCAGCATCGGTTATATCAGAAGCCAGAACTATAGAGGGAATTGCCAATAATAGTAAGGCAAATATCAATATCGTTAGTTTTCTCATATTACCCAGCCCTCGATAAGAATAATAAATATGATACATAAATACCCATTGCCTGAAATATACTGGCAAATATCGCCGGGGCAAGCCAGCCCATAAGCAAAGCACCTATCAATACCAATGCAGAGAATATTAACCCGGGTTCTGCTTTGCGCCATTTCATAGAGGATACAATAACAGCGCCTATGCTCAATATTAGAGGGATAACCCCCATTCCTGTTTGCTTGGTAACACCGAATTGACTGGCGGTGACATTTTCAGAAGCGCCGACCCATGTTGTTTCAAATCTGTTAGTCAAATTATCAGAGTATGCCGTTGTCCATGTGCGATAGCTAGTATCATAATCAAGTACCTGCACCATAAACAATTCAGGAGCCATTGCCTGCAACCCGTAAATAGCCCCTCTGAAATATGTCTCCCCGGAGGGGGAGGTTAACACGGTGCCACCTGCTGCCCCTTCTACTAATTCATAAGAGGTATGTATTTGCTCAAGTCTTGAAGCTGCTGCCAGAATATTGATAGATAGTTCAAGTTGATTATCTGTTGTGGTATTGGCGGAAGTATAAACGTTAGTCGGAATCACATAATCCACCTTTGTAGGACTGGCAAATTGGGATGGATTTTGTGCGATTCTTATAATATAAGGTTCACCCCATGTGATGTTAGCGGTTGCCATCGAACTAAAGTACAAACCGAATACTCCCTCATTATATCCATTGTCAAAGAATACATAAGGGGTAACTACACCTAGTTCAGTTTCATTGTCAGTAGAGATTAGCTGGAATGAAAAGGCCTTATCTGCAAATACACTCGGCGGCGGAGTTGCATAAGGTATATCATAATCACCATAAATGAGGATATCCGTCTCGGTGAGTAATTGCCTGTTTATATGCAAGTTTGAGACAGAGGGGGTGCTGTCCGGAGTATCTACGGCCAGAGTTATCCCCCACGCCCACAAAGGAGAGGTAAAACAGATAATAACCGCTAATATTCTAATCGCTTTTCTTTTGTTCATTGTAATCCTCGATGATTTTTTGTATTTTCTTCTTCAAGCCAAAGGACTTATAGACGTAGACTGCAACACCGGCTGCAAATATGGGCACAAGATAAGGCTCCACTTTATTCATTATATCTAATGTCGGGGTTTTTAAGGTGGTGTTTGGCTGTATTTCCCCCTTCTCCTCATTCATAAAACGTGAAAGTATTTGATCATCAGAATAATAAAATATTTCACTGTCTTTTATATTATATTTTTCTTTGTAGCTTTCTATTTCTTTCGTTGTAAGACTAGCATAATTGAGGCTTATATTTTGTATAATATTATCACGCTCAAGAGCTAATCGCTCTTGATAAAGCGGAGAGTTAAAAAAAATAATGAGAGAGATTATGACAACAGAGAACATTAACACCAACACAATCCAATTTTCTTTAGCAATGTTTTTTAACTCATTCATAGTCTTTTCCTGCTGACCACTGTTGAACGGCCTATCTTTGTAAAATATTGATTCCCCACCTTGACACTGGGAGATTTACGCGCTGGCTGCCTTGCCAGTGGCCTGCGGTTGCTGGTATCCCTGACTGACCTGATTCTTAACTTCCTTGTCTGGGTAGGTATAATAAAATCATCTACCGCTCCGGTATCTGAAAATAGTGTCTTTGTAGGTGCTTTGCCTCTTAATACGACTGCCGTCGCGTCTGTACTGCCCGCGCCCCTGATAACTTTGGCGCCTTCCGGTGCTGCCCCCAGTATAACTAATTTGTCCTGTGGTCTGTAGGGATATGTTCTGACAAGCCAGACATCTTTACCACCCAATGAACCACGCCTCCGCGCTATGACCCCCTCGGCCTTGTTTATATAGTCTCTTTTCTCTTTATCACTGGCGGTAGGGCTTGGGGGTATCAATATGCGTGGCCTTAGTGGGGGCTTTGGCGTTACTGGCTTTACCGGGGCTGGTGTCTTTGTCGATTGCGGTTTTGGCGCTGGCTCTGGCTGTGGCTGTGGCTCTGGCGCTGGCTCTCCGCCTGGCTCTATACTTGACTCCGCAAGGGCTTTGTTTATGGCTGATATATCTATGACAGGCTTTAACCCCTGTTCATTACTAATCCCCTTAGCCTTTGCCGACTCTATTGCTTTTATATATTCTTCCTCAATAACCCGTCTTACACTAGGATTTTCAGTAATGGCAGGTATTCCTGTATTTTCTGCGATACGCCTTATTCTAGCGACGTCTAACTCCATTGGTGTTGGCTTGTCTATGTCCGCTAATGCCTGCTTTGATATAGCATCTACCAGTAACCCGGCTGTTGCTGCTGTTGCTGCCCTTGCCGAAGCTCCACCACCTTTAGGAGATACACCTAGCTTGACTTGTTTACCTGTAGCAGTTCTAAAAACGGATGTCCGGGTAGGTGGGGGCCTTAACATGGTTTTTGTACCGCCTTTACCCGTTCCGCCCCTTGCCGACTCGGCCTCTATTTTGCTGCTCCTTAATGCCCTGTTGTATTTCCCTTCAAGTATTTTGACTCTGGCTTTACGTAAATTTAAGAGGTATTCCGAGTATGACTCGGCTTTCGGATTCGTGCGCGATAACCAGCGTTTTTCATCTGCTACGGCCTTACGCGCTTTAGTTAATGCTTTGCCTATGGCCTGAGCATCCCCGGCTTGATATGCCAGTAATTGCGCCTCGGCTTCTATCTGCTCTTTTAACTTGCCTACCCACTTTGAAGGGTCAGTGGGATATTTAGTCCGCAGGTCGGCAAGCTCTTTATTTATTCGGGACAGGTTTGACTTTAGCTGTGTTATATTCAGCCCGGAAGGGTTACGCCTTACCAGTTCATCGGCAAGGTTGCGCGTGTATTCTACTATACTGCGCCTGTCGTATATCTCTCTGGCAAGCGGGCTATCAAAGCCGGGCCTGTTTTTGTTAAGGTTTACAAATTCGTCCCATTTATCACCTAGCTTTGTTTCTACCGCTTTTATCTTCTCCGGGGCAGTATCTATTATGACATCGTAATTATTCTTTGCTTTTAGGGCTTGGCTTTGCAGACGTTCTATATTGTCTTTGATAATCTGATAGTTTCTATCCCATTGTGGAGTACGGGACAATGCCCTTTGCTCTGCCTCCAAAGCTCTTTTAATTGACTGTGCCTTGTTTAACGCTTTGGTCGCAAGGGCATCTTGCTGCTTGACTGTATTTAGTAAGTCCGTTTGATATCTATATACATCATCGAGTTTGTTTACAGCATCTTGCCCGTAATACTTACTGACATTTTTCCTCATATTTGATAATCTGGCTTCATTGGCTAAAAACTCCCCTGTCCCTATTCCCTTGCTGCCGACTGCCAGATTTTTAACCTGTCCGGCTAATGCTTTCAGGTAAGGTGCAAATATCAAGACTGTTATGCCGATGTTCAATGCCCGTTCGCCGGGTGTCATTGACTCCCAGTTATCCGCCAGATGGTAGGTAAATGCCCCGCCTGCCGCTAAACTGACGGCAGTCCGCAGAACTGCGCTGCCTATCCCCCCGGATACCAGTAATGCAGGAATAGCAGCAGATACCGCCCATTCCGAACCGCTTATTTCCTGTATCTTGACATCGGGATTGATAGCCCTAGCTGCCGGGACTATGTAACCTAACTTGCCTATGCCAGTCCCTACTACGGCAGCAGTCCCGTATTTTTTGGTATATAATTCCATTGCCTCTCTAAGTCTCTGGTCGTATTCTGCAAGGACTTTTTGCGTTTCTTCATCATTCACGCCAGCCCTGATTAACGCACTCCGGTTATACTCCCACCCCTTGTCCGCGAAATACTTTTTTGCAAATTCTGTCGCATTTATGCCCGGTCTATATGTCTCGTTAAATACTTTGTTGGCTTCGTCCATCCGGGCTTGTATCTTCGGGTCGCTGGATACTGCGCCCTCGGCAATCAAGCCCGTATATGGCATTTTGCCCCATCCCTTATCGCTGAAGTATTGGGCTATAAATTCTTTTCTGTCCTGATAATCTGGCGCACCTATACCGTAATTGTCCCGATTGAACCTTTGCGCTGCGTTTATGTCTTCGTCGCTAAAGCCTATTTTCTTTAATGGCCCTGTGTCATTCTCCGACTTGCGTAAATACTCTGCGATATCATACCCGTCCTGCTTGGCATAGTCCTGTAGCTTTCTCGCTGCTTCAGCTGATTCTTTGACTTCGTTTACCGCATTCTTATCAAGTAGTAAATATATTAAATGCTTGTCGGCCTCTTTATCCTGACCTGCTGCTATCCAGTTAGTTTCTGTTTGTCCGCTTACGGTTAAGCCCGGCTCTATTTCGTACTGCTTTATCCAGTTTTCGGCATCTTCCCTGCGTGCTTCAAACTCTGCCGGGGTTATCTTGCCCGGTGTACCTGGCGGGCCTACAAGGGTATTGGTGTTATAATATCTCTCGCGGTTGTCTATTTCGTCCTGTGTAGCCCATACGAATCGTTTATTTTCATAATCGTATATCCGCCCGGTGTATTGTCTGGCTTCGTTTACAGCCCTGTCCGCTTCGTTTTCTCCAAAAAATACGGCCAGTTCATCCTTTGACATTGCCTTGTCTTTTATGATTGAGATTATGTCGTAACCGCCGTCAATGGTATAGTTTTTTGCCTTGCTTTCAGCACTTCTATAGGCTGTTAAATCGGTTTCAAATTGCCTTATCTCTGCCTGACTGTTTTCGTTTACCTGCCGGACATAGGCGTTATAGGCGTCAATTCCCTCGCGCTGTAATATCTCATAACCTCGCGAGTCGGCCTCTTTTATGTCTCTGGCTTCTTTGGCTGTTATCCGCTCAATCTCCCTGCGCTGCCTGCCGACTTCTGCCGTTGTCTCCCTGCGTTCCCTTTCAGGCTCTAGGCTAATATTGGCCTCCCTTGCCAGTTCTGCCCTGCGGTCCGCAGATAAGTCTATAAATTCCCTCGAATATGGGTTGTCTTTGAACCTGAATATTGTGTCCTGATATGCCTTTTCAGAAAGGCCATAACGTGAGGCAAAAGGCTTTATTGTAATCTCTTTTTTCTTTTCGATTACAGGGACAGTTGGCTTTGCTTCCCGTTCCTGTTTCATAAGGATAGAGGCTCTTATCTGTTCCTGCTCCGGGGTTAATTTGCCTGTGAATTTATACCCTGCCTTTTGTATCGCAGAAAGGTAATCGCCATAATCTTTAATCTTGATTCCTGATTCGGTAAGGCGTTCACCTGCTTGAACAAACTGCCCCTGCTGTGGGTCATAGGTTATGTCCGGGGCTGGCGTTACTATTCCGCCCCTTGCCTCGACTTGCGCAGGAGTCAATAGTTCCTGCCTGGCGTTGCCTTGTTCATCAAAAGTCTTGACAACAAGCAATCCACCGGATTGTGTCCTTTGAACTATCGGTACTCCAACTTTAGGCTCTGCCATTTATTCCGCTTACCTTCTCCGTCTAGCAACCTTTCGTCTTGTCGTGGTGCGCACCACACGCCTTCGTACCGGCCTTGCCTTTCTTCTCACGACTCTACGCCTTCTCCCCCCATTGAAACTCCTTGATACCGCCTTTACCGCCCCGGCTGTAGCCACCACTGGTATTGTACTTGCCAATGCATCCGTTACTGCTGTTAAAGTCATTTTACTTTCTCCCCCTTAATCCTGGTAATAATCCATCTACAACTGCCCTATAGATACAAAATACACCTATAATTGTTATGATAACACCGGCAACCCACATTGACGAGTTTACAGTTTCCCCGGCTGCTAATGTTAATCCATAAACCATATTCAAAGGAGCAATTACAAGATACAAAAATACATTCTTTTGCCAGAAGGCAAGTCCATTTGCGCTAGCTACAATTAAAAACCCTAAATAACTTTCTAATAATGTCATATCAATCCACCGTTGTCGCAATCAAAGTCATTGTGGCTATTGTTACGGTTGCATCATTCACGTTTGATTCAAAATACAACTCAATGTAATCATTCTCCTTAAGTAATTCTATCAGGCACACAATTGGTAATGCTTCTACAACGTCGCCTGTTACAAAATAATCACCGACTAAGGATGCAGGGTCAACCACGCCGTTTTTGTAAATATAGCAGCGTATTATAGCAGGAATATCAGCTGCATCTACAGAACACGTTAACGCTGTGTTTATTAAACAAACGCGGTTCGCCGTAATATCGGTATAAGTAAGTTTGCCAAACCCATTGTTTGAAAAGCCGTTCATTTCACCAGCATCTGTTACCCCGTCGTACAAATAGGGAGTATCCGCAATTGCTAATTCTAAAACTGCCGCCCCTGAAGCGTATATCTCCCCATAAGCAGGAATCAGTAATTGAGCACCGCCCAAGTATATCTGGTCAGAGGATATGTTGTCAGATGCAATGTCAGTTGCTGTTAAATTATCTGTAACTATGTAGTCCGAATACAGATAATTTGTAGTTACGTTGTCTGCTATGACATTATCGGAGTATAAATCCTGTAAATATATTTCATCGGTAAAAGGATCGTCTGAATAACAACCGGAAATTGTTACCACTAACATCGCTAATATTGTTATAATGATTAACTTTTTCATCGTCTTTTATTCGCTAATCTCAAAAACTTTTCTCTATCAAAGTTAGTAAAATCTTTAAATCTATCACCGCTTCCCGAATTTCTTACCCCACTTTTACGAAGCCAAGACCCCACCTTTTGTTTCTCTGCTTCTGTGCCTTCACCTATGCTGTCATATAATTCCGTACTGAGCACTTTGCCATCGGCAACCATGATAATGTCTCTTGCTCTTTCATAATAATCAGATTCTTCTTCTGTTTCCGGAGCACCCACCTTGTATGTACCAAGATTCATGTCTACTTTTTTCAGACTTTCAAATACGTCCTGCAGGTGATTAGTGTCATATGCTCCCCACACGAAAGCACCCTTTACCTGTCCTGAATCATCCGGGTCAATGAAATCTAATTGCTGGTCAAACTCTATGTATTTCCCATCACCTGTCCACTGGCCAGAATTATCATACATATCAACCAAGATACTTGCCCCTCGTTCCAAGCCCTGACTCGCTCCATAAGTGCGATAGGAATCTTTACACTTTACGATTATATCCGTCTGCCACCTCATGCTTTTGTCAATTAAAGTAAACTGCTGTGCTCCTAAAACAAGTGTATTCATATTTTTGCGTAGTTGGCGCACGAATATGTTTAAGAGCCTATTTTTCCACGTCATTGAAGCCATATGGGATATTATATCCGGAGCTTCATCAATAAGAATCAGACAATGGCGGTATTCTTTATCGAAACAAAGTAATTTGTATAAATCAAGAGGCTCCGATTTATGATGAGTGATAGTTCCATTGAGCCATTGTATTGAAAACTCTATAGGGTAGTTTGAAACAAGCCTCATATTATACAAATAGACGGCCTTCATTGCGTATCCGGTCATGGATAACGACTTACCTGACCCTCGCGGGCCTGTAAATACAATGATATAAGCATCGTGTCTTAAGTCAACTATTTGGGTGTCCTTTTTCTTATTTCCCTTTTCCAAATCCTTATTTAGTAAAGAATGGCGGGGGTCGCCATCATCCCAGAATAGCGATTCGTGGATTATTTTGCCCTCAACTAGTGTGGTTTCCGGAGCTTCCATTAATTCTAAAACCATTTGTCACACTCATACCTTAAATACTTATTTGCGCAAACGACCACCACCCACTACTGCTCTCTCCCTCGGACTATATTTGATTCATCTTCATGCATTCGTTGCTGCATCATGGAAAGCCATTTTTTATCTTCTTTAGTAGCGTGGCGAGGATAGTACAACTCACCATGCGCCTGAATAGCATCATCACGCGCCCTGCCTTCTATGGCCATAGTTCCATTTATTTTCCACAAGGCAACGGCTATTTCTTCCTGTAAATCGTGCATATCTAACCAACCTAGATATAAACAGGCATCATTTAACGCCTGCTCATCCCTGAATACGGCAGTCGGTAAAGAGTCTAAGATGCTTTGCCCTGCTGTTAGCAAGTCCTTTTCAAATAAAGGTTGACGCGTTCTCGTAAATAACCCGCCTCCGGTATAAGGAGTTTTTGCGTCTGCTGTTTCTTTGTGCCCATTATTAGCCATGTTAAGCTCCTATAACTCCCATCCCAAATATAAACATTGCCAGCAACATACCAAACGCCAACCACAAAGAGGGCGATTTCCATATTGAAAAAGGAACATACCAAAATCTTTTCACTAATTCTTTGCAATGCGTAGCTGACCATGCCCATTCCGGGGTCTGTTTTATTTCTACCGGAATCTCGCGCGGATCATAGTCCACAACTTCTCCGTTTTCTAGTTCCTTGACAATACACACACTCCCACTTGTAGGGCAGGAGGTGTCTGCAAAATATGTCTCCCCGATTGGTGCTGGTATTGTTGTCCAATCAATAATATTGCCAGGCCGGAAAGCCATGCAAGGAATATCCCCTGTCCCCAATGCTGAAACACTGTTCGCTTGGCTTTCACTCTTAGTAGATAGTACCTGTTTCCTTTCAGTTTGGTATTTTTGGGTAGCTTCGATTATTCTTAAAGACTCTTGTTTTTTTGCTTTTGAATACCCTTTTTTCACAAAATAGATTAACCCCACCACAAAGGCTATGCTTAGTATTATGATAACCCCAACTGCATCCATCCCCCCAAGCATTTTTAAGCCGTCAATAAATTCCATTTTCCCACTTCTAACTTATAGCCTTTGCTATAATAAATATTAATGCGAATACGAACATCAATACCCCGGATACATATATAAGGACATTGGCTGTGTCCGTTTTATCGCTATGGCCCCCATGCACTTCCGACCTTGCTTCCGAATGGCGCATTTTTGCTATATCTTTCAAAGAGGTCAATCTCTCTCGCTCTGATTTTTTCATTGTATTATGTGGGTCTAGCGGTATATAACTTCGGTCAGATATGACAAAAGTTTCGATATCCGATACTGGTAATCCCTTTTTGAATATTTTGTGTTTGAGGCTATGGATAACAACCCATGCCTTTTTAATAGTTGGCGGACACATGAACCCGGTGTGCATCGGTAATAGTTCTTTTGAAATTGTCCCTGCCTCTGAAATATAAAAGGCCGTCTGCGCTATCTGAGGGGTTGACACTAAGAACTTTGCCTGCTTAAATAAGCTACCCCTAAATATGTTTATCTTGAATATATCCATTGTTTCCTCTGTTTTAATTTAGTGCCCACCACCTGAATGACAAGTGATGGGCACTAAATTGTTTCTCCTTTCCTTGTTTACCGTAGTGACCTGCGTGACCTACGTGACCGATAGCCACTGACAGTTGTCGCAGCGCCGGCGAAGATTCCACCTAGGAACAGTACTGTCGGAGCTATTGAGATTACAGTCCCGAAGGCTATCCAGGATGCATTGCCGGAATACACAGTGTACAGGGTGTTCATGGAAATAACTATCTGCTTGAACAGAGTAGCAAACAGGATTATAACCAGAACGCCGAGCACCATCCGGAGAATGCCACTGGTGTCATTGCCTGTTGACTGGACTGTTTTGTAGCCCCTATAGTACACGAAGGCAGCGCCGAAAACACCGCCGAGGAACAGTACGGTCGGAGCAATACCGATTATCGTGCTCAGCGCAATGAAGTTAGTTAATCCCAGCGCGTCTGTAATGCTGGCAAGCGCAGTCATAATTGTGCTGAACATGGTAACGAACAGTACCACACCAAGAATACTGAGTACCATTGGCATGAAGCCTGCTTTTAGTCCTCCACCTTTCAATTAGTTCACCTCCTTTCTTTTATAGATTTATCCGATGTTAGAACTTATAGGCTGCCTCCACCATTATTAGTCTCTCTGTGTTGCTACATACACAGAGGCAGCCACCACACCTATCACACCTAAAACGATAAACAAGGGTAATGTACGAGAAGCCAAGTCAACAGCCCAAAAGTCGGCTAGGTTAGCTATGTTGTAAACGATTGTAAGATTTCGGGTATTTGATTCAGCCAGCCCAGTTACAAGCAATCTATTTGAGGCTGCCGTGTAGGTGCTGACCAAAGGTACATCGAGGGTATTTGAAGATACGATAGATTCAACTTCCGAGTTTCTATCCATAAAGAGGTCTTGAACAAGGGTTACATTTGCCGAGGTAATGCCAGGATTGGTGGTAACGTTTCCGCTGACTTGTGTGTATTCTGTGCTTCTGAAATCTTGCACTCCTGCTATAACCGCAGAAAAAAGTAAAATGACTACGCAACCACCAAGAATCAACATTACTGATTTCATTCTTTACCCCTTGTTAATATTGCTTTAACAAAACATTATTAACTTTAGATAAACAATAACATAATATTATTTATTTGTCAATACTTTATGGATTTATTTTTATAAAATAGTTGGAAAAGTATTGACAAATAGTATGTTGTAGTTTAAAATAGTAGAACAAAATAATAAAAGGGGGTGACAAATGAATGGATACTTGACCACCAAAGAGGCGGCGGAATATCTACGCTATGATGAGGAAACAGTTCGCCGGCTGGCCCGTAAAAACATTATAAAATCTTTACGAGCTGGCACCCGGTATCGTTTTCGCCGGGAAGATTTAGAAAACTATTTGACTAATACCAGTGTGGCTATTAGAGTAGCCAATCATCAGGGTAATTGGAAATCTTTTCAGAAAAGGAGTTAGAATGAAAAACCTTTGGGGTAAAACAGTTATGGGATTAAGGGAATCTGAAAGGCCAAGTCCAGTAAGGGTGTACCGCCTCAGAAAAGACGGTACGAAAGGCCATTTAATCAGGGTTGAATCCATCGAAGATTTAAAACCAAGATTTGGCAGATATGCCGGGAAAAAGTAAGGAGAAAATATTATGAACCAGAAAAGATTATTCTTTGCAACTTTGAATTACGCCAGGAGAACCGCGCCTTGTGATAGAGTATTACGCCGGGTATTATTATCCTGCTTCCAATATGGTTATTCCTATGGCTGGCACGATAGGAACACGGATGTAATGCTAGGTCGTGGCAAGACCTTCCAGGAATTCTTAGACGAACAAAGGCAGAAGGCTAAAATTTAGATGTGTAATATATGTCATGGCCATTCCTGCCAAGTAATTACTCAGGAAGGATTAAAAACTGGAATATGCCCTAAATGTGGAGGTGTTTATGAAAAAGACTTTGAGAAGTTTCAACAGCTCCCTCCGGAGGCAGAGCGACAAGACCCGCCAGAACGAGATTCTTTGGTACAGGATTAAACTCTACAGACTGCATTTTTTAACTGAAAAATATGGCCGGGCTATTTGCGAATACTGTGGCCGACCTTCCTGGGGAAACGAACTGGGGCACCTTGACGCACACCATATAAACGGCAACCATAAGAACTCTACTGAGGATAACTGTTATATCTGCCATAGAGTCTGCCATGATGAAATTAAAAGATTGCGTCTTAAAGTAAAGCCGTTGGGATTCGAGGGAATTAAACGTGGTGTTGATGATGAATAATGAGCTATTAAAGACACGCCTTTTATATTATCTCAGACATGGGCAGGAAAACGCCGCCAGAAAAGTTGACCTGGCTAAACTTTGCGGAGCGAATGAAAGGGCTATGCGCATTGCTATCCGAGAACTGATAGACGAAGGTTATCCGATATGCGGCTCACCTCACCCGCCACATGGTTACTTTATCGCAGCTTCACAGAATGAGGTAATGGCCGAGCTTGCCTTACTCCGTAACGGATACGGCATGGAACTCTTGAGAAGATATAAGGCTCTTAAAAACGCTTCCCGGTCTTTGTTGCATCCGGGACAACTTCCTTTGGGGATATAAAATAAGGTGCAGACACCTTAAACGAGGTTAAGATAAATGCCAGGTAAGAGTAGCAAGACACAAAGAGTCAGCATTAGGCTTTCTAACGCCACTATTGCCGAAATACAGCGACTTATAAAAGAAAGCCCTGCACAGCCCGCTTGTTCAGTAACAGAGTACTGCCAGAATGAAATTGAGAGATATGTCTGGAGGCATAGCACTAGGAAGTATAAGAGGCCACTGGTATGACTAAGTGTGATAAGTGCCCATTCAAGATAGACGAAAAGACCTGTAGGCTGGCGATTGGGTCTCCACCTAAATCCTCAAAATCACCCCGCGACCATTACCGGTACTTCTTTAAGTTTAATTGTTACAGGTAAAGGCTACCACCTGAAAATTTAATGGAAAAAGGGTATTGACAAATCAAGGTTTTTAGTTTATTATTTTTGTGATTAGATTATATTGGAGATTAAAAATGATTTCAGAAACCGATTCACTTAGAACATCAGAAACTTCTCTAGCAGCGTATCTTATTTCAGAAGGCTTTGACTATGAGATAGAGTTTAATGGTTCTAAGGCATTTTTCATCTTTTCAAAAAACCCAAAGATAAATAAATTCATAAGCGCATATGATACAGCACGAGCTAAAGGAAACATCGTGCTGTTTTTTAATGCCTATCAAACACTACTCCGCCGGATAAAAGAGAGGTATTAAATATGCCGAAAGATGCTTTTTATTTCCCACATGATTGTAATGCGCGCCACGACCCTAAAATATTAAAAATGCGCAGTGCATATAACTTGCAAGGTTTAGGTTTATATTGGGCTTTAGTTGAAATGATGAGAGAGCAAGAAAATTATATGCTCCCGCTTGATGATGAATCGGTAAATGGTTATGCGCTAGATTTAAACTGCCCTGCTGATTTGTTGAACAGTTTCATTGATGATTGCGTTGCCAGGTTTAAACTATTTGTAGCAGATGATAAATATTTATGGAGCTTGTCACTTCAAAGGCGGATGGAACGCTTTGATAATAAGTCAGAACAGGCCAGGAATGCAGCTATTCTACGATGGAATAAAAGCAAACGCAATGCGGATGCAATACCAACGCAAAGCGAACGCAATACAAAGAGAGTATATAATAAGAGATCAAATAATATAATAAGAGATAATAATATACCACATTTTTTAAATAAAGAAATATGGTTTGATTATTTGGATATGCGAAAGAAGATGCGCAAGCCACCAACCGATAGAGCGATTGAATTTTTAATTAAAGATTTGGAAAAGTACAAAGAAGCCGGCGACGAACCAAACGAAGTGTTAAAGCAATCAATTAAAAATTCATGGATAGGGGTATTTCCCTTGAGGAAAGATAATGGAACACATAAAACAAGTGCTCCAAGAAGCCAGCCAAAACAATATACAAAACCAGAAGAATACAACTCCTGATGTTTGGGATGGTGAGAATATAAGAACACCAGAACAAGAGCGCTCCGACTGGCTATTAAAATATGCAGGGGTAACGGACTTGAACAACACCTTTGCGAATATTAAGCGCCCTCTAGGTTTTGAAACGACTTATAAGGCTTTCAAGGCAATGGCCGAAGGCAAAGCGGAATGGCAACTTTTAATGGTTTACGGGAAAAGTGGAAACGGGAAATCGCTATGCTGTGAGGCCATAGTTATTGGATTATACGACCGAGGAATAAGAGCTAGCAGGGAAAGGTGGGCTGATATTGTTCGGTTTACTTTGAAGGCATCATTTGGTCGGCAACCCGGGCAAGAGCCTTATGAACAGAAGTTTGATAAGCTCCGGCGCAGGCGATATTTGATTATTGATGATGTTGGCATGGGAAGTACCGGGGGAAATTGGGAGTGGGGGGAGTTAGAGGACATTATAGATTTCAGGTTTGAAAAAAGATTGTTCACCATTGTCACCACTAACCTTGACTTGAAAGAAATACCGCCGCGCATAGTATCGAGGTTTCGGGATAAGTCCCGGGCAAGGTTGATTTGCAACGAAGCCGCAGACCAGAGGCCATTAAAATGATAAAAGATATTAACTGCCCGGCAAATTATCCCTTTAAATGCCAGGATTGCCCTTATTCTAAAGAGGGATTATGTGATTACCCTTATACTAAGGCTAATCTGGAAAGGATAACGGGAGGGGAAGAATGATGCTTAATAGGCAACAAGTTATTGAAAGGCTAAAGGCTGGTGATATACTTCATGAATCTGGCAATACCATGATGTTTAAGAATGGCGACTTTTGCACAGCAGCTACGGATATATACCTGCGAGAAAAAAACCTTGTCAAAGTCTCTGGTGGGGTAGGTCGAACACAGTATTCTTGGCTAGTCCAGCAAGGAGGAGAGAGATGAAACAGTATATTATTTGGCAGAAGATTACTTACACAGGAACGATTGAGATTGAAGATGAGGCGCAGATTATCAGTGTTGCAGATGAAAAGGACGATAAGGGGAAACCGATACAGGTTGTTACTTACATCATGCCCACCTCCAACAATACAGACAGGAGGTAGGAAATGAAAGTTAAGTGGTTGCGTGACGATGAAGTAGTAAAAGTAAAATTTAATCAAGCTCTGTACAGCATACGTTTGACTTGCTGTGATTGCGGGCTGACTCATGATGTGAAAATCCTGAAGCATCCTGGACTAAAAGAAGATGAATTGGAAATGATATTTAGCAAAAACAAGAGATGCACATCAAAGCGCAGAAAAGGGATAGTTTGCAGGTGGTAGCCCCCAATAGCGAGGCAGGTAACGAAATGTTGGCAATCCTTAAAGGGAGGTAAATAATGGACAAGATTAAAGAGAAGGTATCGCAGAAAGTATTAGATTATAAGGTTGCCTGGCAAAAGTTTATTAGTGGCGAAGATGTGAGTGTCCCATCGGCAGATGATATTACTGATTACATTGATGCCCTCTACCAGCATGAGGTAGAGAAGCTACAAGCTGAAATAGACAGACTTACCCTTGATGAAAATGGTAATGATGGCAGGGATTTATGCAAGAAGTGCGAAGCGAATACTAGGGAAGAAGTCCTTGCTAAAGTAATAGAAGTGGTGGAACAAATGGAAGTTCCTAATTTACCGCATGGGCATGAAGATTTTGTAGGCTATGCTGCTGGAAAACATGATATGCGTCAGGCTATCTTAAAGGCTATAAGGGGGTAGGAGAAAATGATGAAATGGTATCCATTTGATGAAAGTAAGGGTTATCATCAGAAACGCCCACCTGAGAGAAAAGACGTATTGGTTATACTTGAAAAGGCGAGTCCTAGTTTACCGAGAGCCGTATCTGTAGGTTATAGGAAAAACTCGGCTGGACAAAAGCAAAATCCTTATTTTGTAATTCCTGGGATTGGTGGTGAGGTTATCGCTTGGTGTGATTGTTTACCAGAAGGGTTTTTTGAATCAATTCTACCTTATACAAACGAAGTCCAGAGTGATAAGTAAAGGGGGATGAATGAGAAGCTACGACTTGATTTACGAAATAGGAGAGATAATTGAAGGGGTTAGATTTGACCATTTGGAGGGATATAGTTGTCTTGGGGATTATAGGAGCGGAGCGAATATTCATCCTATTCAATACAGAGCATTAACGAATACTAGACCTGGTGACGATGACCCCTTTGAAGGGATAGGGTGGAGTCCAAATGAGGCATTAAGGAATTTATATAAAACACTTAAATACAGTGAGCCTTTAGTTTAGCCTACAAGGTAAGAGTGATAGGGGAGGAGAATGATGAACCAAGAAATGATAAGTGCGGATTGTATTATACCTGCTCCGATGATGAGTGAAACAAAGCGTCAGGAATTAGTTGAGTCATATCGGCTAGGTGCGTGGCGTAGAGGCTTGATAATTGAGAAGGAGTGGCGAGTCCGCAATCCTGTCTTTGATAAGAAAGGTGAAAAGACTACAACCATGATGCGAGTTAGACCAATCAAAACCGATGATGAAGCTGAATTTGTTATGAGTAAATTTAGCCAAGTCCAGAGTGATAAGTAAAGGGGGATGAATGATGACACATATTTTAGCTTTTCTGGATAAGCAGGGTAACGTGAGACAGCCTGAAACTTGGGATGAAATCAAGGAAATGTATTGTAACCGATGGGATTCTTGCTCGCCATGTACTTATGCTGGTGGGCCTGCAAGAAATTGTGGTGGTTTAGAATGTCACCATCCAATGCATCCAAAGAACAAAGGGGTTAGCCCCCAGTAGTAAGGAGAGGGGTTAGCCTACAAGGTAAGAGTGATAGGGGAGGAGAAAATGAACTCTAAGAATGTTGTTATAGGTAATTATTACAGGCACAAGGATACTCCCAATTACGCATGGGCTAAAGTATTGGAGGTATTACAGCCTCACAGTGGAGTCAACACTCATGGTTATCTTATCCCCCTCTTACTTATGGGTTACTGGAAAGGAGTAGAAGGATGGTAGAAGATATTTACCAGAAAGCATGGCAAAGGTTGTTAAAGGAAATTCAAAAAAAGACTGGATGGGGCAACGTAGAACTTCAAAAACTCATGCTTGATTGTCTTGTTAATCCTGAACCGCCAGAATATAAAATCGGCATGGACACCCCAAAATCAGAAAGACGGATGTAGCCTCACCAGTAGAGTAGATAGGGAGTAGAGGATGAGAACTAAGGCAGAGATTAAAGCAAAGATAGACAGCATCAGACGGGAGCGGGATTATATAAAGGCTGAGATACCAGAGCATGATAGAATTTATAAACAGACTTGCAATGCTCTTATTCTTGCTCTCCAATATGCTCTTGGATATGATATAGATAACCGGTATTGGTGTATTCATTGTAATCGTTCTCACAAGAAACTGCGTTGCCCAAAGTGTGGGAATGAAGATTATATCGGAGTAATAGACCATTAGTGAGATAGTACCATGAAAAGGTTAATATTATCAACTATCATTACAGCACTGGTAATTACAGGGTTATCCTGCGCTCCTAGAATTGAATATATTGAAGTGCCCTATCCCGTTATTGAATACCGGACTATCACTGAGACGGAATACGTTGACAGGTGGCATGAGCCGGAGATAATCATAAAAGAGGTTGAAGTTATCCATGAGGTCGAGGTCGTTAAGGAAGTGCCGGTTGAGACTTTAGTTTTTACGGACAATATCTCGGAGTGGTTTATCCCCTGGGAGTCCGTCAGTGAACTCAGGACTTATGTTATGACAGCGGGGATTGCCGGCAGGACTTACATCAAGGATAAATACGATTGTGATGATTTCGCTAGAGACCTGAGCAGGCAGGCGTTATTTGACCGCAGGAACATAGGATTATTTACAACAGTAACCAGTAAGTTCGGCAGCACATCAGGACACATGATGAACTTTGCCATAGTAGGTAACAGGATATACCAGATAGAACCTCAAACATCAAACGTGAACCCATTGGCAGGGTATAACTATAAGTTGGATTAAGGAGAGGTATGATGAAAAAAGAAGAAATTACATTGCCACCTGACTTTGGCAAGGATGAAACCAACCGAAGAATCGCCTGCATCTTCAATGTTGATGTGAAGCAATTTATCGTCGATTTAGAAGAGTATAATGGCTCTTATATTGATAAGCGTTTTTGGCATTCTAAATTTTGGGTGGAATTAAAAGGGAAATATGTTTAGCCCCAAGTAAAGGGTAGGGATTGACCCTGAGACTGATAAAGTATGGCTGGCATTGAGGTTGGATTAGGATGATAATAAATAGAGTTTGGGCGATGCCAAATAAATGGACATTTAAGATAAAGCCTATTGCTGATTTACTTGATAAGTATGTTGGTGATGGTAAAGGTTGGATTGACCCTTTTGCTGGTGAGAACAGTCCAGCGGAAATAACGAATGATATTGAGGGGCGTGGAGCTAAATTTCAGATGGATGCGCTAGATTTTCTAAAGGCTCTCCCCGATAGTCGTGCTAAGGGTATTCTCTTTGACCCGCCTTATAGCACTGAACAATGTCTTCGCATCTATACACCGAAGCAGGGTGGAACGGCTGGTAGAGCTGAATACTGGGCCCGGTGTAAAGATGAAAACGCCCGCATAATAAAGCAAGGTGGGATATCGGTATCATTCTGTTGGGATAGCACAGGGCTTGGGAAAAACAGGGGCTTTGAGATAGAGGAAATATTATTAGTGTGTCATGGGGCATGTCATAATGACACCATAGTAACTGTTGAAAGGAAAATGCAAAGCAACTTAGATATTTAGGGCTGGCATTATATCTTGATTAGGAGGGAGAAGTATGGGTAAGAAATATCATATATACGAGTCAATTAACGGTGAAAGCCAAGATATTATAGCCGACTCACCTGAAACTGCTTTAATTAAGTGGCTTGCACAAAACAGGGCTTTGTATCGTGGCAGGGATAGAGTTGGAGATAGTTTTAACTACGATTTCTCAGTAACAAGAGTTTCTAAAAGTCAAATAACCATCAGTTAGTTACGGGCTAATATCTTGATTAGGAGGGAGAATGTGGTTTGCAATAGGTTTGCTTATTGGTATTATACTTGGAATGATTGGCATGATGGTCTTTTGTGCGATACAGATATCGCAAAGGAAAGTACCTAGAGGTTTAAGGCATTTCCTAGAATTAAAAAGCCGTACCAGAGAGGTACTTTATGGAGCCTGCAAAGCAATATTAGACCCCAACTATGATGAGGAACTAGCAGAAATCAGAGTAAGGCAAGCTGTGGAAGAAGCGGAAAAAGCGGTTAAGATAGAAACAGAATGAGAGAAGTGGGGAGCCCTGCCAAATACGCCATGAATAAAGTTGTTACCTCGACCCTGAAAGCGCTATGTCGCAAGCCGTTGAGGGTGCTTGACGTTGGCTGTGGCGATGGCAATTATGCCCACTTTTTTAAACCTCTTGGGTGTTCTTATCTCGGCATTGATATTAAAGCAGAACCGGCATGGACAGCTGATTGTCAGGTATACAATGCTGAACATTTAAAACACTTTGAAACGCAATTCGACCTGATAATTTCAATACATTCCCTCGAACATATCAGGGATGATTTAAAGGCAGTACAGGGCATGGTTTCTCGGCTCAAGGATGGTGGGGTTATCCTGTTGGCCTTGCCCGGTAAAGAGAGTTTGGTGCTATATCCGGGACATGGTTACAGAAGATATAGCGTTGCCGACATAAAGGAACTGGCAGAGAAAAGTGGCCTGGTGGTCAATAGAATCATAGCAACCGGGGGAATAGGGAGCTCTGCCCTGCATCTGTTTACTTGGACAATACCCTCATTGCTTGGGGCAAAGGTGAGTCTATTCTTTATGAGGCATGATGTTCTGGTGGAAGTCTTTTATAAACTGGAACAATGGACCTGCAAAGTTGATGATATGCTGAGATATTTACCCAGTAATTACGTGGTAAAATTGGTAAAGGAGTAGGGGAATGAATATAAACCCAGAAGCATTACAAAGTCTTTATGAAGCCTGTAAAGGTGTGCTAGATCCTAAAAAGGATGAGGAATTGGCAGAGATACAAGTTAGAAAGGCCGTTGATTTAGCAGAGGGCAAACTATGTGCAAAAGGTCAGGACCATAAAGAGGTTACAAAAAAGTTAAAAATAATCTAAATTAACCTTGACAAATAGTATTAACCTTTGCTAAAATAAAGGATATGAAGCAGATGGATCTTAAATTACTAAGTGAAAGCATCCGGGGAATGAAAACATATTCCCCTATCTATAAAGTTCTTAAAGCTGAGCTATCCCTGTTAGGATATTGGCGTAATAAACCTCGCGGCAACCCAGCAAAAGGTTTCCAAGTTATGAAGGGGAAAGGTGGAAATTAAGCTCGTTAAAATCGGACTCCGTTTCTATGCCACCATGAACCTCCGACGCATCCGGGAAGTAACGGGGGTAAATTCACAATATGAGCCAGGGCGCCATTTTCTTATGTGGGATTTTGATAATACGCCATTGGATAAAGTCCAGGAGGCGTTAGAGTTTGTGCAAAAAACTTTTAGTCTGCCGCCTATCACAATTATCCAGACAAAAGAGAATGGATATCATGCGTATTGCTTCCGCGATTCCACATGGCTGGAAGCAAGGGGCATTTTATCATTTACTCCGAATATAGACAATCATTATTTAGCAGTAGGCATTGGCAGGGGATATTTTACACTAAGGTTTACAGATGTGCCCGGTAGGGGATTTAAGCACGTAAAAACACTCCAAAGTGAAGTTAAACCGGACATTGATTACTCTGAAGTTAATTCATTTGTGAAATATACAAAGGCAGAGAATGGCTAAGAAGAAAGGTGGAGATTATGAGGGCTGGCTCTTGCGCCTTATTGATAAGGTGGAAGATATAGGCTTCTCCTTATCATTTGATAAATGGCTGGAATTTGCTGAGTCAAAGATACTTGGTTCAGGGTATGAAAGCAAAGAAGGCAAACTTACTCAAAGCCAGAAGGATGCTTTAAGCGATATAAGGGACAGGGTATGGGAAATAGC
>Ga0180007_10001803_pt1 | contig 27174 bp, 22 predicted proteins | sample MM_PC_MetaG_FD_121122 | JGI IMG/M metagenome (GOLD analysis project Ga0180007, IMG submission 121122) | Groundwater microbial communities from the Aspo Hard Rock Laboratory (HRL) deep subsurface site, Sweden - MM_PC_MetaG | ecosystem: Environmental > Aquatic > Deep subsurface > Groundwater... | reverse complement strand
TTCTACAGGCTGAAAATATATCATGTATATTGATTTTATTAAATATCAAACCTATTATTATAATTTAATGCAAAAAAATTTAAAATCAACAAAAATCTTTAAGGAAGATATTTCGAAAAGAGACTAAAATGTATTACATGCATTTTAGTCTCTTAACCTTACTTTCTTAACCCCTAATGCATATAACAATGCATTAGGGGTTTCATAACGCGTCTTTAATTTTTAACATCACTTTTATTCCCGCAGATTACTTCATTATGCTTTACTTTTTTATTTACCTAAAATGAAGCTGATCAGAGCAAAACTGATGATTCCGGATATTAGTGGTGTAGAAACCCATCCGATCATGATACTGAATAGTGTTTTAATATTAATGGTTCTCATCCCTTTAATGATACCGATCCCTATCACAGCACCAATGATGGCCTGTGATGTGCTTACAGGGACACCTATTTTTGCGTAAATGTGGACTGTAACAGCTTCTGCCAGGATCGCAACCAAAGCTGAGAAAGCATCTAAGGGAACCAGTTTCTTTCCGATCGTATACATTACGTTTTTACTATAGGTAATGACTCCAATGGAAATGCTGACAGCCCCGATGATCGCTAATAGATGAGGAGAAAGCCCTATTGTATTGGCAAATACACCGGTAACATTGGCCACATTATTGGCACCCAGTGCATAGGCTCCGTAAGCCCCACCTAACACAAGCCCGGTCCTGAGGATAAAATCAAGAGAGACCAGACTCAAGTTTAACCTGTTAAGGATATTACTTAGAAGAAAATATAAAAGAATTGCTATAAGGATAGCTCCGAAAGGGGTCCCTACCCAGCATAAAACAACTTTTGTTAATCCCTGAAAATTGAACTGGGAGTTAGATATTCCGATTCCTATGATCGCACCGACAACTGCCTGAGAAGTAGAAACTGGCAGCTTAAAAGCAGTCATCATTGTTACCGCGATCGCAGCAGAAACAGCCACTATAAAAGCAGACAGGAGATTCTGAGAAGTGAGATTGCTGAGAGTCTTAATTCCCTGTACTCCTTCCAGATAGGCTCCCAGGATCACAAACAAAGCGGTTAACAGTACGGCGGTCCGGTATCGGACCATCCTGGAAGAAACTGCTGTCCCGAAAACATTGGCCGCATCATTAGCCCCTAAGGACCAGCCGAGAAACATACCTGAACTTAAATAAAGTAAATTCAAACTGCTTATACCTTTACCTTAATATGAATGATCGTTGCCATATCAGCAATATGCTCACCATAATCGGAGATACTGCCTATCTCCAGAACAAGTTCCTTTAAAAGGATCCTGTCACATTTATCGATGGTTTTTGAAGAGAACATAGCTGAGATCAGCTCCCTTTCAATGGCGTCCGAAGCACTTTCTATCTTGTCGATCTTATCACCATAAGCTTGAACCTCTTTAGGATTTTTAAAAAGGGAGGTGATCAGCACATGAACAGCACCAAATGTTTCCGCATTCTTTATGATCAGCTTCCTGAATCCCTCTTTCAGCATCTTTGGTATCTTTAAATTCTGAAGGCTGATCATATACAGTATAGATTCACATTTATTAGGCAGCTTATCAATAAGTTCAAGAAGCCGTATGATATCACCCCTGAATTGAGGCAGAAGGGCTTTATTATACATACTCAATTCGATCTCCCGCCTCATGTCATCTGCTTTTGATTCATAAGAATGGACCGAACCTATCTTTGCGGCGGAATGCTTTAATTTATTCGTCTTCAGATACTCTTCCAGACATTGTGTAAAAAGGTCTTTCTCCTTTTTTATAAGGTCCAGATACTTAAAGATATTCTCTTCAACGATCTTTCCCTTTCCGAAAAAAAATTTCATAATTCCACCTCCCAAAATTGGTATATTGGTTTATTAGCTGATGGCCGATAGTATCTTAGAAAAATATAATCTTTTATGATCTTAAAATAGATCTTAATATTTAAAATATCAAGGGATTTAATCTTCTTTCATACTCATTACTTGAAACAGGCTCATTGGGTCTACTGTTACCCTGTTGATATAAACTCCTAAATGAAGATGAGGCCCTGTGGAACGCCCTGTCTGCCCTACTGTCCCGATCACATCTCCCTTTTTAACCATTTGATTTTCTTTAACATTAGGTTTATCCATATGGGCATACAGGGAGATAAGGCCATCACCATGATTGATAAAGACCGTATTACCCGTATAATAAAGGTTCTCGGCAAGAACAACTCTTCCTTCAAATATTGTCTTGACTGGAGTACCAAGAGGTGCAGCTAAATCAGTCCCATAATGAATGCTTTTTTTCTGATCATTATAGATCCGTTTAAAACCAAAAGGAGTAGAGATACTCATTTTTGCAACGGGGTACCCCGGAGCACCAAAAAAGAGCCTCTCTACTAAAATAGATTTTTTTGCATCCAGCTTCATTTGATTCTCTTTAAATATCCTCTCCTGTAACGATTCCGGATGCTCTACATACTTCTGCATAACCTTAATATGAGAAACATCAACTTTTTTTTCATATACCTTGAGATCATGTTCAAAAACCTCTTCTCCATCTTCCAGTAAAGTGATATGGATCTTAGCAGGTGAATCCAGGGGGATACCGATAAGCTTTACAGTATAGTATTTTATATTGTTAATTTGATATTCATAAAGACGGTTTCCCTTTACTTTTAACAGATACTTTTTATCATCGTCGAGGTCCTGGAAGACCATTATAAGAACAGATCCTTTAGCCACTTTATCCGGCTTCAGGAAGCAGGAGATCCTGCTGGAAAAAATAACAGTATGGGATAAAAAAGCGAATGAAAGAAACAACACCAGGATCAGATACAAAGCAGCAGTTCTAACAGCATTCATTCTTTTAGACATATTATTGTAATATATTCATTAGTCCATACAAAGGCAAGAAAAAAGTCATCATTAAATTACACGGCAGCCATTCCCGTATCAATTGCAGAACCTCTGATCCTCCTTTTATCAATATCATAAAGATCATATTTTATCCAAACAATGAAACATAATTCTTATAAAAGATAGCCTCTTTTGCCTCATCATCTATTCCTGATCTGGAAACCAGCCGGACAGCATTTTTCTGGTCGGTCCAGGGGGAATCCGTACCAAAAAGTATCTTCTCTTTTGAATGCTTGTTCAATATTTTTAAGAACATCTCTTCTCCGGCCTCTTCCAGGACAAAGGATGTCTCAAGAAATACATCCGTTCCGGCGATCCGGTCATAGACCTCCTGCCAATTTCTGTAGGCACCGTAATGCGCAAGAATGATCTTCATTTCAGGAAATTCATCTATCACTTTTTTTAATCTTGGAACCGATGCATTATCGTATCCCTGAAAAGCGATATCATCCCCTGCATGAAAGAGTACGGCGAATCCATATTCGCAAAAAGCTTCATACATGGGAAAAAGCTTCTCGTCATCCAGAAAAAAGGACTGATAATGCGGGTGTACCTTGATCCCCTTAATGCCATGATCCTTTGCTCTTTTTAAAATCTTCGTATAATCTCTGTATTCCGGATGAATAGAGATAAAAGGCTCAAACCTTTCATTCCTTATCCGGATAGACCATTCCAGTATATTTTCAGTCTGTTCAGGCCGGGTAGCAATAGACTGAATAGCCGATTTGGTAATGCCCGCCTCATCCATAGAAGCGGATAACCCTTTCAGAGTTCCATCATGAAACGCTTTTACCTTGGAATTCTCAGTCAATTTCTGCATGGCTTTTTCAGCTAAAAAATCCGGAAAACAGTGTGTATGGACATCTATGATCTGCATGATACGTCAACCTATAGATACTTCTTCAGTACTTCCGGTATTGTAAAATCACCGTCTATGGTCTGAAAATTCTCAAGTATGGCTACCAGGGTCCGTCCAATAGCAAGGCCGGAACCATTTAAGGTATGAACGAACTCTGTCTTCCCTTTTGAAGACTTGAACTTAATATTTGCACGGCGTGCCTGAAAATCCCTGCAATTACTGCAGGATGATATTTCCCTGTAGGCCTCTACTCCGGGAAGCCATACTTCAATATCATATGTTAATGAAGAGGAAAAACCGATATCGCCACTGCTTAAGGCCACTATCCTGTAATGGATATCCAGCATCTGCAGGATCTTCTCAGCATCAGCTACCATAGAATCCAGCTCTTTTTCTGAATTATCCGGGTGAACGATCTTTACCAGCTCCACTTTATTGAATTGATGAAGCCGTATCAAACCCCTTGTATCCTTTCCCCAGCTGCCTGCTTCAGACCTGAAACAGGGTGTATATGCTGTATAATATAACGGCAGATCTTCTTCTTTTAATACTTCATCACTATGAATATTGGTGAGCGGGACCTCTGCTGTGGGGATCAGATAATGATCCGAACCCTCAATTTTAAAAAGGTCTTCTTTGAACTTAGGCAGCTGGCCGGTCCCGGTCATGGTCTTTTCATTTACCATAAAAGGGGGAATAAATTCCTTGTACCCATGTTCTTTTGTCTGAATATCCAGCATAAAATTAATTAAAGCTCTCTCCAGAGCTGCTCCTCTTGAATTATACAGAACGAATCGTGACCCTGCAAGCTTGGTGCCTCTTTTAAAATCGATAATATTGTTCTCTTCAGCTATATCCCAGTGAGGTTTCGGCTTGAATTTAAATTCCGGTTTTTTTCCGTGAGCTCGAATGACTTTGTTAAATGTCTCATCTTTCCCCCTCGGAACAATATCATCAAGCATATTGGGAATATAATAGAGCACCTTATTTATTTTTTCATTATACTGCACCAGGTCCTGCTCCAGTGATTTCGTCTCTTCGTTAATTTTTTTTACTTCTTCAGAGATCTTTGAAATATCCTTACCATCGGCTTTGATCTTGCCGATCTGTTTTGACTTCTCATTCCTCTGATTTCTAAGAGAATCGCTCTCATGCTGAACCTTATTCTTCTCCTGGTACTTTTTGATCATATCTTCTACATCAGCAAAGAACTTTACCTGGTTTCTTTTTTCAAGCATGGTTTTTACTTTATCCATGTTTTCACTTATATACCGAATATCTAACATATTTTCTCCTTAATAAACAATTTAGGGAATCTCGATTAACATTATCGGATGATCCCCATAAAGGGCATACATGAAAAACTATGATTTTAATTAAAAATCAGCAGTTTTTCAAGATGCCTTTTATCCCTTAATGACCCCGACAGGCCTTAACCGGGCTATCTTTTGTGCCAGTCCCGATTCGGTAACAACACGGATGATCTCATCAATATCCTTATACGCTTCCGGTATCTCCTCAGCAACCGACCTCCAGGAGGAGGCTTTAAGAGTTATACCGTCTTTTTTCAGATCCGAATACAACTTCTCTTTATCAGCGATCTGTTTCGCCTTCCTGCGGCTTAAGACCCGCCCGGCGCCATGACAGACTGTACCAAAAGTCTCTTTCATGGCAACATCGGATCCGGATAAAATATATGAAGCGGTTCCCATATCACCCGGTATTATTACGGGCTGTCCTGTTGACTTATATCTATCCGGCAGGCCGATCGTACCCGGCCCGAAAGCCCTTGTTGCTCCTTTCCGATGCACCAGAAGATCGCGCACCCTGTTACGGACCTTATGCTTCTCAAACTTTGCAATATTATGAGCCACATCATATAAAAGCTTTATCTCTTTAGGGTCACAGTCTATACACTCTTGAAATGCTTCCCGAATGAAATGCCCTATGATCTCACGGTTTGCCCATGCATAATTAGAAGCTGCAGCCATTGCGCTAAAATAATCTTTACCCTCTTTTGATCGGATGGGAGCTGACGCCAGCTGCTGATCCGGAAGCACGATCTTATACTTTCTCATGACACCTTGCATTGCCTGAAGATAATCAGAACAGATCTGATACCCGAAACCCCTCGATCCGGTATGTACCATTACAGTGATCTGACCTTCCCTTAATCCAAATTTAGATGCCGTATCACTGTTAAAAATCTTTTCTACTCTCTGTATCTCAATAAAGTGATTTCCTGCTCCCAGGGTCCCCAATTGATCAAGACCACGTTTGATCGCAATCTTACTCACCGGATCCAGGGATCCTTCTTTTAAACTTCCCTGATCTTCAATATTCTCCAGGTCCTCATCAAACCCTAATCCATTGGATACAGCCCACCTGGCACCGGTCCGGGCTACTTCTGAAAGATCTGACCTGTTTAGATGGATCTTTCCGGTTAACCCGACTCCCGCAGGGATCTTATGATAAATAAGATTTAGAAGATCATTTATTTTATTCTTTATTTTATTATAGAACAAAGGAGTTGTAAAGGCCCTGACCCCGCAATTTATATCACTGCCTACTCCTCCCGGAGAAATAACACCTTCTTCGGCATCAATAGCAGCTATCCCACCTATGGGGAATCCATACCCCCAATGTATGTCAGGCATCCCGATAGAATATTCCACAATTCCGGGAAGGTGGGCCACATTAATGATCTGTTTATATGTTTCTTCTTTTTGAATAGATCTAATTAAATTTTCAGAAGCATAGATGATACCATCTACCAGCATACCTGAAAATTTTTCTTTCTTTATTTTATATTTAAAATTTTCACTTTTTACTAATAATTCCGTCATTATGTGTTGCTTATAGAATATACCCGATCACATCCATTAAGATCCGCAAAACCCAAACTAAACCGATCACGAGTGAAAGAAGGCCGGCCGGAACCTGGAATTTATTAGCAAAATCAAATATCTTTGCTTTTATACCTTCATCAATTTCGACTTTATTCAGTAATTCAACCGATAAAACAAATCCGGTGATCAATCCTGCGATTAAAGTTAATTTTGGATAATGAATAGCCCAAAAATTAAAGATATTCAAGACGCTGATAACAAAAACGGTTATACCGATAGGAAGTTTAAAGGAATTCAAAGTTTTAGACATATCCTTTAATTTAGGGATCTTACTTACTATATAAGTAGAAGAAGCAATAAATCCACCAATCAAATTAGCAAAAATAAGTAACCAAAGAAGCATTATAGACCTCCTTACTTTTTATTTAAATTTTAATGAATTAAAATAACACGAAAAAATTTACATGTCAATCTTTATTTTAAAAAAGTTATGTTCGAAGAATTCCAAAATGCATTTGTCAATGCATTTTGGAATTCAACTCTGCTTTTTTACCCAGGTGCATCTCTGAGGTACTTGGGTAAAAAAGTTGAAAAAGAGGTAGTCGGAAAACATTAAAAATACATTTCATAATGTATTTTTAATGTTTATCTTTACTTTTTCATCCTTGGTGCATCGGAAATGCACCAAGGGTAAGCAATGTTTCGTGCATCTCTGATGCACCTTGATTTCTTAACCAGAACATTTAACCCCTAATGCATTGCTAACTGCATTAGGGGTTAAAATGCAAAGAAGAATCCTGAAAACTTTTTATAAAAGTTTTCAGGATTCTTAACCAAAACATTTTAATTGACAAACATTTTGAAAAGAATATAATTTTAAGAATATTTTTTAGGAGAAAATGATGGGCTTAACACTTGCTGAAAAGATACTATCACATAAGACCGGTAAGAATGTAAAGGCAGGAGAGATCATTGTCTGCGAGGTGGACTGGGTCCTCATGCAGGACGGAACAGGGCCTTTAGCTGTCCGACAGCTTGAAAAATTAAAAATGGTAAAAGCCCGGACTCCTGATCATGTTGTACTTTTTCTGGATCATGCAGCTCCTTCTCCTAAAAAAGAACTCTCAAATGACCATAAAACGCTCAGGGAGTTCGCCTCCAAGACTGGAGCCATCGTAGTGGATGTCGGCCAGGGTATTTCACACCAGATTATGGCTGAAAAATACATCAATCCGGGAGAGGTCCTGGTCGGATCAGACTCTCACACCTGTACCGGTGGAGGTCTATCCGTATTCGCGACCGGGATGGGGTCCACTGATGTTGCTATTGCTATTGCTACGGGAAAAACATGGTTCCGTGTTCCTGAATCATTTAAAATTACTGCAAAAGGTCACAGGTTCCCAAAGGGTGTTTATGCAAAAGACCTGATCCTGCATTTAATAGGCAAGATCACGGCAGATGGCGCTACATACAAGGCTCTGGAATTTAATGGTAATTTTTTTAACAACATGAATATTGTTGACCGCCTTACCATTTCCAACATGGCAGTAGAAGCAGGTGCGAAAGTCGGCCTTTTCCCTTCAGATAAAATGACAAAAAAATACCTTAAAAGCCATAAAAGAGCAGATCATTTCAAAGAGCTCTCAGCAGATCCTGATGCTGTCTATGAAAAAGAGGTTGAGATCGATATTGATGCTTTAAAACCGGTCATTTCCAAACCCCATACAGTCGATAATACTGTCTTCATTGATGAACTGGAAGAGACAAAAATAGATCAGGTCTTTATAGGAACATGTACTAATGGACGGATCGAAGATCTGAGGACTGCAGCGGTTATATTACGAAAACATTCCATAGCAAAAGGGATACGGTGTCTCATCTCTCCGGCCTCTCCATCCATCTATAAACAGGCTCTGCTGGAGGGACTTATCCAGACTTTTATTGATTCAGGATGCGTGATCTTGCCTCCGGGTTGTGCTGCCTGTGTAGGTGTTCATCAGGGAATTCTGGGAGATGGAGAAGTATGTCTCTCTACTCAAAACAGGAATTTCAAAGGAAGAATGGGGAATCCCAATTCCTCTATATTCATCTCTTCACCGGCCACAGCTGCCTATTCAGCCATAAAAGGTAAGATCTCGGATGTCCGGGAGATCCTGTAATATAAATAATAGTTTTCTTATGATTTACTTTTTTAAATCAGGCAGATAGAATAGGCCATAAAATAAAATTTAATTTATTTGTGGAATTCTTATTTAAAACTGTTATAATTCCGGAAAGAGATCAATATGAAAGAAAAGAGGCATTATATAAGAATAAATACAGATTTTGTTGTGTGGGCCCAGGCAGATATGGATACATATAATAAATATTTTATATACGGGGGCTTAGCAGCAAAAAACCTGGGTGGTGGAGGGATCTTAATTGAAACGGACGAATCTATGGCTATCGGAATGCTGCTTGAGCTGAAATTTTACATTCCAAACAGCGATGCCATCGAAGCTATTGGACAGATCATGCGCGTAGAAAAAACTTCAAAATCCAAATTTGAGGTAGGGATCAAATTCACTACCCTGGAAAAAGACGATAAAAAAAATATCATCAACTTCTGTAAAAGAAACTCAAAGAAACCCGTGAAAAAAAAACAACTCTGAAATTTTCATTAAATTTAAAGAAAAGACCCCAAAAGTAATTAAGGGCAACAGACCCTTAATTACAAACACAGTTATTCATTGGATTTTGATCCATCCGTATTCAGGAGAAGTCCTATCTGGGTTTCTTCCTTATCATAATCCTCTTTTTTCTCATCAGCAACATTTATATCACTATCTTTAGCTATATTATTTATATTCTGTTTTTTTATGATCTCTATCTTCTGGACAGCTTCATCCAGCCTTTTCTTACAGAATTTACTTAATTTAAGTCCTTCTTCAAATATCTCGACTGCTTTATCAAGATCAAATTCTCCATTTTCAAGTTCTTCGGTTATTTTCTCCAGCCTTTTTATAGCATCTTCAAATTTTAATTCTTTTGGTTTACTCATCACTCACCTCATTTTAACTGATAATTATAGTACCTTGCACTCTACAACACCCTTAAATAGTCTGATCATCAGCTCATCATCTTTACGTACGATCTCGGCATCTTTCAGTATTATTTTTTCAGGCATTTTATATGTTACACTGTATCCCCTCTCAAGGATCAGGAATGGATTTAAAAGGGCACAACGGTGGGAAAGGCCTTCCAGCCTGTTCCCTTCTGCAGTGATCCTCGTACGGATCGCCTGCTGAAATGACTGAAATCTATTCTGTAATCTATGCTGTTCTTCAGAGATCCTGCTGTTAAAAAATTGAACGAATTGAGGAAACAACGATGCAAACCGATCGACCTTTGCTTTCAGGATGTCTTTTTGTATATTCCTGTATTTTTCATCTGCCAGATCAAACCTGTGCCTGCTGTTATTGATCACTTCATCTGCAAATAATCTTAATTTCCTGTCTGCCTGCTCAACAGATCTTTTAACATCTTCGACATTCTTCACCACAAGTTCCGCAGCAGCAGATGGAGTAGGTGCCCTGTGATCTGCCGCAAAATCAGAGATCGTATAATCTATCTCATGGCCTACTCCTGTTATAACAGGTATATCGGAATGATAAATAGCACGCACTACCTTCTCTTCGTTGAACGGCCACAGATCTTCAATACTTCCTCCACCCCGGGCAAGGATAATGACATCTACAGGAAAAAATTTATTCAAGACACTGATCCCTTTTACGATCGTTCCGGCAGCTGTGTCTCCCTGAACAACAGCCGGATAGATCAACATATGAACTCCGGGGCACCGGCGGTTTATTACATTCAGTATATCCCTCAAGGCAGCTGTTTGAAGACCAGTGATGATCCCTATCCTGGCAGGATACTCCGGAAGAGCCTTTTTATGCTCCGGTGCAAAGAGGCCTTCCTTCTGTAATTTCTCTTTTAACTGCTCAAAAGCCAGCTGAAGTTCACCCTTACCTTCGGGTATGACCTCTTTAATAATAAAATTATATATTCCCCTTGGCTCATAAACACTTAAGGCCCCCATTGCCACAACCTTCAGCCCATTCTCAATTTTAAATTTGATCTTTTGAAAATCACCGGCCCAGATAACACAATTAATGATTGCTTTTTCATCCTTAAGATCAAAATAGGAGTGTCCGGAAGACGGGTAATGCTTAAAATTTGAGATCTCTCCTTTAATATGGATGGAAGTAAAGTTAATCTTTAGAAGGTTTTTTATCTGTGCGGTGATCTGGGATACGGAATAGACAGTAACCTTTTTATTCTCTAATGTTTCCTGCTGCATACTTTTTACATTCTCTCAGGAGCAGTGACACCCATTATTTTTAATCCGTTATACAGGATCTGGCGTGTACACTCTGATAAAAAGAGACGGTTTTGAGTTATCTCTTTTTGTTTCTCATCCAATACCCGGCATTGAGTATAAAATTGATGAAAGATGCCTGCCAGGTCCAGAAGATAATTGGGAAGCAGATTTGGCTGGATATTTTCAGCTGCCTGCTGTATCATTAAAGGAAAATCAAACATTTTTTTTATAAGCTTAACTTCTTCTTCCTTCCATTCCCAGTCGTTCTTGTATAATGTGTATTCTACTTTGATCTTTTTATTTTCTGCCTGTTTAAAAATATTACAGATCCTGGCATAAGCATACTGCACATAAAAAACAGGATTATCCTCACTCTGTTTTCTGGCCAGGTCAAGATCAAAATCCAGATGAGAGGAGATAGACCGGTGAAGGAAAAAAAAACGTGATGCGTCTACACCGATATCATTAATAAGATCTTCCATTAAAACGATCGTCCCCAACCTCTTCGACATCTGGACTTTCCTGGATTTCTCCAGAAGATTTACCTGCTGGATGATAACCACTTTAAATTTAGCATCACCATAATCCAAGGCGCTTAATGCCCCTTTCATCCTTGGAATATAACCGTCATGATCAGGCCCCCACAGATCGATGAGACAGGTAAAGCCCCTTTTGATCTTATTATAATGATAAGCAATATCAACAAAGAAATAAGTGGGCGTTTCATCCTCTCTGATAATAACCCTGTCTTTTTCATCACCGAACAGGGTTGATCTAAAAAATGTTTTGTCCTCTTCTTTATACAGGAGTTTCTTTTTATCCAGCAGCTGATGACATTCTTTCAGCAGATCACTCTTTCTTAAGGAGCTCTCATGGAACCAGTTATCAAATTCAATATTATATTTTTTTAAAACATCTTTTTGAGAATTGATCAGTTTTTCTAATGTATACTCCTTTATTTTTGTGAGTACATCCTGGTCATTCTTGATCTTCTCAAATTCTCCCTCATCCAGCATCTGACGGGCAAGCTCTGAAATATACTCCCCGTGATAATGTTCATCCTTCAATTCGCACTTCTCTCCCAGATGCTGTTTTATGCGTATCAGCATTGATTCAGCCAGAAGGTTGACCTGTCGTCCGGCATCATTGATATAATACTCTTTTGTGATCTGATGTCCGTCTAATATAAATAGTTTTGAAAGCACATCACCAACCGTTGCAGCCCGGGCACTGACCACATTCAGGGGACCGGTAGGGTTGGCTGAAACAAATTCTATCAGGATCTTTTCAGGATGAGGATTTTTCCTCCGGCCGTATTTTTCCTTTAACAAATAGACTTCTTCCAGATTTTTAGTGAGAATCTCTTTTGAAATAAAAAAATTAATAAATCCCGGTTTATAAAATTCAACACTTTTAAAATAAGGATGTTTTGCTTCGGAGATACTTTTCTGAAGCTTAGCCCCGATCTCAATAGGGTTCAATTTATTATCTCTTGCTATTTTTAAAACGATGGGGGTCGAATAATCACCGTACTCCTCTTTTTTGGGAAGCTCTACAGTTATATCATCTTCATTGATCTTAAAGCCGAATTCCTTTTTGATCTGTTTCAGATGGGAAGCCACAACTTGAACGATAATATCCTTAATATTATCCATCCTAATATTCCTTTATCTTTGGAATAAATATCTTTTGTCCCGGATAGATCTTATCAGGATCTTTGATCTTCTTGCCGTTGGTCTTGTAAAGGCCCACCCAATTATACGGATTTTTCAGATACTTCCTGGAAAGGCTCCAAAGGGTATCATTCTTCTTTACTGTATATAACCGCATCTCGACCTGAGCACGCTTGCGCCTCTTCTTTAATTGCGGTTTTATCATACCGGCTATCTTCTTCTTCAGATAGCTTTCCATTTTAATGACTTTTTTAAAATAAGCATCCTGCTCTTCTTTTAGTTTTTTGAATTCAGCGGTCAGCGTTTCGGATGTCTCCCTGCTGTGTTTATCTGACCTCTCCATAACGTTCTGATATCCGCTGTTGACCATCTCCTCAACGGCAGAATAGGTATACCCCTTTTCAAACAGATAATGCTCAATTCTTTTATCCATATACGGTTGAAGGACTTTATTCTTAAAATAATTAAATCCAAAATAAAAAGCAGCTGATAAAAAGACAAGAAAAAGAACCAGAAACATAATGATCCTTTTAAAATATCTATCGATCAAAAGAACGGGACTCACATTTACCTTTTCTTTATGTGTGACGATCGTCCCGTCTTCCTGTACTTCCTTTCTGACAACTGTCTTTTTTGGGGGTTGAACTTTTTTCACTTTTCCCGGTTTTACTTCCCTGCCCAGTCCTTTAGATGGTTTGAAATGAGGATATATTTTATCAGCTTCTATTTCCACCTTGTTAGTTTTACTGTTCTTTGAAAGTCTTGTTTTAATGGCGGCCGAAGAGAATATCCCTAATTTATAGATATGGACATCTTCTCCTGTAGCTATGTTCAATTTAATAACGGCAAAAAAGCCATCAATAAAATGAGCTGCTTCATCTAATGCAAGCTGATTTTCATTAGCATATTTTTTAACTAACTCTTCATAAGTCATTTAATATTGATCTCTTTAATTAACCGTGCATCCGGCTGGAATTTAACAGACTTTCCCGGACGATAGATATATTCTCCAAATCCGTCTATCTGCACATTTTCCCTGGAAGCTGTCTGAAGTATTAACTGGATTAATCTATTCGAATATGTTGCAGTTTTTGTTTTAGAAAATTTCAGTTGCTCGCTTAATTTTTGAATAAACTCTTTATGTTTCACGGAGTAAAATCCCTGTATTCATCTTTAATATCAAGAACTTCAAAAATTCTTATGGGTTTCTCTTTCCCCTTCACATAAATAGGCTCCACTTCTTTGGCTTGAATAATATCCTTAACCAGATTATAAGTCGATTCCGCCATAATAATATCATGAAGGCCTTTCTTCCCGGCGTTATCACATAGCCGTGAAGCAAGGTTCACATTATCACCAATAACCGTATAATCAAGTCTCTTTTCGGACCCCATGTTCCCGGAAACGACCTGTCCTGTATTGATCCCCACCCCGATCTGGATCTCCGGCTCACCCCGTGCAACTCTGTCCTTATTCAGCTGTTCCAATGCTTTCAGTTGAGCTACAGCAGCCCGAACGCATAGTTCCGCATCATTCTCTCTTTTAATAGGAGCACCCCAAAGTGCCATGATCTCATCCCCGACATACTTGTCGATAATACCCTTGTGCTCTAAAATGATATCCGTCATCAGGGAGAGATACTCATTAAGCATGGAAATCACTTCATGAGGAGTCATCTTTTCTGACATGGAAGTAAAACTTCTTATATCGGAAAAAAACATGGTCACTTCCTTATATTCACCCCCCAGTTTCAGCACACCATCCCCTTTTAATACTTCTTCCGCTACTTCAGCACTGACAAATTTATTAAATGTATTTTTGATTTTCTCTTTTTCTCTCAACCCCTCTGTCATCTGGTTAAAACTCCAGCCTAAAAGACCGATCTCATCAGCACGCTTTATCTTAACACTCTGATTCAGATCTCCTTTAGAAACCTTTCTCATGGCAGAGACCATGGTTTTAATGGGTTTACTGATGAACAGAGCCAGGAGATATGCACCCGCAATACCGAAAATTATGGATAAAAAAGCAACATTTAAAAGCTTGCCTTTTGCATCCTGGATCGTACTCTGTATCCCCTCCAGTGAAAGGCCCATGTGAACCTCACCTTCATATGTCTTGAGGGACTCGGATTCCTGTGCCAGCTTTAAAGGAAAAGAGATATCAAGGATCTCTCCTTCAACTTTTTCTTTAGTCAAAGGATTGATATATTCACTGAAATACCTCTGTAAAATTGGCCTGACTTTCTGGCCATCTTTATAATTTTCCAGATATTTTTTAATTCCCGCAGGAAGCTTCAGATCGGATAGTATATTGATCTGTTTTTCGGAATGAGCCAGTATCTGATTAAAAGGATTTATAATATAAGCATAAATAACATCTTCCTGATCAATCATCTTCATTACGCTTTCAGATAATCCCAGCTCGAAAAGGTCCATTCGCTCATAAACTGCCCTGGTTACTTTATTTCCTCCCATCGAAGCCAGTGCTTCGCTGACAGCAGAAGAGAGGACTACTTGAGAGTTGTTAGCCAGGTTCATTGTCAGGGCTCTTCCCCGTAATTCCATCTGTTTGACGAGGGCTTCCTTCTCATCGGTTAAAGTAACCTGATAAACAACGATAACAACCACCAGAAGAATAGCAATGACCAGCCAGATGATCTGCGTACTTAAGGGTAACTTGATCTTTACGGCTTCTTTCGATTTATCTTTTTTCTCTTTTTTTTCTTTTGAAAGTTGTTCTTTTTTATCTGCTGGGACTTCTTGTTCACTGGCAGGGGCAACTTTTTCTGTTTCTCCCTTTACTTTAGCTACTTCCTGTTCTCTTTCTGAGTCTTCTATCATAAAATAATACTACAAATATTTATTTATTAGTCAAGTGTTTTTAAGTTTCTATTCCCCTTCCAGTATGATCATCTTATATGGTTTATCTGCTAATCTTGCTCTTACAAACCGGTTCATTGTTATCAGGTCGATACTATCGATCATCTCTTTATAATCATGCATGCTCAGGACCCGGCCGTTATACAGCTGTTCAAGGGCATACTCAAAGGAGATACTGTTCGGAGATTGAAAAGACCTGTATTTATCCATTAGAAATTCTTTTTTTGCTGATTGCAGTTCTTTTTCCGTAACTCCTTTTTTTATCAGATCATTGATCTCTTCAAATAATCCCTTCCTGGATAACTCCAGTTTATCCCTGACAGTTCCCACATAGAAAACGAACAATCCGGTGGTTAATCCGTAAAACGGGAACATTCCTGTATAGTAAGCCAGCTCTTTCTTCTCTCTCAAATTTGTAAAAAGCCTGGAACCCTGGCCATTTAAAATATTCCATAAAAGTTCGGCCTTTATTCTATCCTGATCGCGCACTGATATACCGTAATAAGAGAGGAATAAGAGCGATTGTTTCTTGTCAACACTCTTTTTTACTTCCTTCTTTATTTCAACAGGAAGATCAAATGCTGTTTCCGAAAGATGAACCTGACCCTTTTTCCACTGTTTGAAGACTGATTCAGCCATCTCTTTTATATCTTTAATTCTTATGTCCCCGGCAACAGACAGAATACAGTTCCCTGATTGAACAAGCTTTTTGTAATGGTCCCTGATATCTGTACTGCTGATCATTTTTATCGTATTTGTTTCCCCGGTATTCGCATAAGAATAGTCATACTTTCCGTACATCTCCTGCAGTAACAACTTTTTGCCGGTATCAAATATCCGCTCATCTGTTGATCGTATTTCCTGCAGGATCTCACCCCTGATCCGATTTACTTCTTTTAACGGAAAGGTACAATTCAATACAAGATCCTTTAATATTTTCAAAGCCTCCTCTGCATCACTCTTAAAAACCTCTATTCTAATTCCAAAGCTGTTATTGCCTGCAAAAGAAGTAATATCCCCCCCCTTATCTTCGATAGTCGATATCAGCCTCTTTCTTGAATACTTTTTTGTTCCGCTTAAGAGAAGCCTACTCATAAAATAAGTTAATCCTTTTTTTGTGGCAGGTTCAAACAGGACTCCCCCTTTAAAAACAAGGCTGATGCTGATAAACGGGAGGCTGTTATCCCGGTGCAGGATCATGGCAAGACCGTTTTTTAGGCTCTCTGTTTTTGTAACACTTTCTTCTTGTTTACTCTCATTAATCTGTGATCCTTTCTCCTCAATTCCCGGTAATAATTCGATATATGTTAAATTGTTCCTGGAAAAATATTTTTCAGCCACCTTAACCAGATCCTTCCTGCTTACCTTTCTTAAACCATCTACATAATACTCGGAAAATTTTATATTATCTGCTATGGCCCAGTTTATGCCGAGGTCAGATGCACGGCTGTTTATTGTCTCCCTGGATTTATAATGATCCTTCAATGCGATCATTTTGATCTTTTCCAGTTCTTTAACGGTTAAAGTTTGTTTTATCTTTCTAATGATCTCGAGAATATCATCCTTCACTTCTTCAGTCGATACTGCAGGATTCACATTGGCTTCAATGACAAAAAGACCCTTTTTTAGAGGAGTATAAGAATAGGAATCTATATAGACCACCTTATTCATTTTCTCCTGCAGGATCGACTTCAGAACAGACGTCTCCCCTCTGCTCAGGACCATTGAAAGCACATCCAGAGCAAAGAGGTCCTGGCTGCGTATATCTACGGTCTTAAAAGCAAGGGCGATCCTTGGGATCTTAATATCTCCCCGGATCCGGGATACCTTTTTATAACCGGTCTGTTCCGGTTCATCAGGAATAAATGTGCTCTTTAAAAACCGGCGTTCTAAGGAACCGAATTTCCTTTCTATCTCTTCTCTAATATCTTTCGAGTTAAAATCTCCTGCTACGATTATGGCCATGTTATCCGGGATATAACGTTTCTTGTAATAGTCCATGATATTCTCGCGGGTGATCTTTTTAAAGAGATCCGGGAACCCTATTACGGGGAACCGATAGGGGGAAGATTGATAAGAAGAACTGAAGATCAGCCTGTTGAAGAAACGGTCCGGGTCATCCACATTCATATTGATCTCTTTTAAGATAACATTCCTCTCCTTATCCACTTCTTTTGATTTAAATGCAGGCTCAAAGATCAATTCTTTAATAATCGGTATGCACTTTTCTAAATTTTCTGACGGCATGGTAAAATGATAAACGGTCCTTTCAAATGAAGTATACCCGTTCATATCACAGCCATATTTTTTCATCAACCCGGCTATTTCGAGACCGGTTCTCTTTTGAGTATCTGTAAAAAGGAGGTGCTCTACAAAATGGGTGATCCCTGATCCGGGAAGGTCGGATTCATATATACTTCCGGTCTTAATCCATACCTGAAAAGTCGCTAACGGGACTTTATGGTCCTCATCCAATATAACTGTTAATCCGTTATTAAGCTCAACTACTTCCTGTGAAAGAAGAGGGGCTTCTGCTTGAATGATCAGCAAAAGCAGTAAAACTGTTTTTATAAGATTTCTATTCATGACTCTCATCTGACCTTTTTAATAATATAGTTTTTTATTGATCTCTTTGCCGTCAAAACCCTGATGATAAGATAAGAGAGAAAAAATCCGCTGAATCCGATCAAAACCAGGATGCCTTCATCTTTTATCTTCCATAATGTCATTGAAGTAATAAAAAAGAGGAAAAATGAAAGCAGGGGGATAATATAGAGGGAAAAAGCAGCCCCTATCCTGTTATAGTCAATAAATATTTCCACGGTATCACCGGGACGCACAGATCCGTTATTCTTCACTGAAATGACTCTTGTTGAAGAAGAACTTGCAAGGCAGGCCCCGCATTTTGCACAATTTGAATTAGAGGGGATCTCTATCTCTGCGGTCATTTCTTTAATTTTAATTACTTTACCTTGCTCGATCATCTATTATTTTTGAGAAAATCTCATGATGAAATATGGATTTAAGGGCCGGCCGTAACGTCTGATCTCAAAATGGACATGAGGACCCGTGACATTTCCCGTACTCCCCACATATCCGATTACCTGCCCCTGTCTGACTCTCTGTCCGTGTTTCACCTTATAACGCGACAAATGTCCATATCGTGTGGAATAGCCATTGCTGTGTTTTAAAATGATCAGTTTCCCGTACCCTCCCCGGGTTCCCATGAAGATAACCTGACCCGCTTCTGCTGCACGTACAGGAGTTCCGGCAACATTGGCAATATCGATCCCGTAATGGAATTCCATCTTTCTGCTTTTAGGCCCTCTTCTCCTTCCAAACCCGGAGGAGACCCTTCCGATCACAGGAAGTAAAAATCTGCCAAGGATGTTGATCCTCTCCTGGAGCTGATATTTACCATTTGGGATAAAGACATCTTTACCCTCCTCTATAGCCGTCTCTGTCAATTCATTCACATTTAAAATATCACTTTTATCCACTTTAAATTTTTCAGCTACCCCTTCCAGAGTTTCCCCTTCTTTTATCTTGTAGAGAATACCATCCTTATTCGGTATGTGTATCTCCTGCCCCGGCTGAAGAATGTGGCTGTTATTCTGTTGATTCATGCTTAACAATGCATCAATACTTAAACCCGTTTTCTGAGAGATCTGCCAGAGGCTGTCTCCTGCTCTAACCTTATAAAGAACGACCTTTAAAGCAGAATCGATGCTGACCCCTCCTTTTCCGGAGTACTTCTCCTTAAATTCATGTATATCCTCCAGAAGAAGCCGGCAGATCCGGTCATCATCCGATAATTCTTTAATATACTTCCCGTTATAGTCAAACTGAAGAGAGTTGACCATGTTTAACAGGAGTATAAAAACAAGCAGTGCAATGCTGTAAAAAAGGAACCTGTACCGGGAATAGCGCCTCATTAAATAATCCAGCTTGATCCACAGCAGGGTAAGGGAATCCCTTTTAATGATTTTTGAAATTATAACATTTTTTATTGATTTCATCTTAAATGAACTACCTTTCTCATTATAAAAACGTATTTTTAATAAAAAGCTAAATTGCTGTCTTGTCTTATAATATTAAAATAAAAATCTATGTCAAATAAAATTTTTTACTTGAAATATTATTTTCAAACATTATCATTCTGTACTAAAATAAAATGATTAAAATCATATTCGGGAGGGTCCGAGTTCATGATAAATAAAGTCATACCTTTTAAAGGGATCAGATATAATTCCAAAATATCTAAATCCCCTCAAAAATTTGTATGCTGGCCTTATGATATTATTGATAAAAAACAGCAGAACACGTTCTATAAAAAAGGGAAATACAACATTATAAAAGTTACATTGGGAAAAGAGAAGAGAAAAGACACTTCCAGGTCAAATAAATATACCCGGGCAAAGAAGTACCTTGACCGCTGGACCAAGAAGGATATACTCTCAAGGGAAAAGGAACCTGCTTTATATATCTATGAACAGATCTATAAAGTTCCCTTTACCAATGAAAAAAAGAGTGTACATGGATTCATAGGCCTTGTCAAACTCCATGATTATAAAGAGAAGAAGATACTTCCCCACGAAGAAGTATTGAATAAACCTCTGGCAGACCGGTTATTTCTCACCAAAGCGACAAATACTCAAGTGAGTGCCATCTATAGTTTTTATAATGATCAAACATTTACTATAGACAATCTAGTTGAACAATTCATAAAAACGAATAAGCCGGATATTAATTACAGAGAGAACAACGCATTAGAACACCGCTTCTGGATCTTAAAAGACAGCACTCTGATCAATAAGATCACAAGATCTATAAATGAGAAACAGATCTATATTGCTGACGGGCATCACAGATATCAGACAATGCTGAATTATCAAAAATTCTACAGGAAAAAGAATAATATTCCTGAAAAAAAAGATCACCCGGTAGATTATATTATGATGTTTTTGGTTAACTCAGCTCATCAGGGTTTATCCATCCTTCCTTATCACAGGAATCTTTATAATATTCCGGAAATGAAGTTAAAGAAACTACTGGAGCATATAAAAGACTATTTCCATTTAAAGGTATTCACATTTTCAAATGAGGAAGAGGAAAAGAGAGAGAGAGAACGGTTCTTATATCTTTTAAGATCAACCCCAACAGACGTCCATTCATTCGGTATTTATCTAAAAAGAGTAAAAAGATATTTCCTGCTGACCTTAAAGAATAAGGATGCATATCTGAAGATGGCTAAGGTCAATAAATCCGATTTCTGGAAAAGCCTGGATGTCACTATCATTCACACTCTTCTGATCGATTACATACTGCATATAACAGCAAAAGACATCTCTAACCAGATATATATCGATTATACAAAAAGCCATGTTGAATCTTTTGACAAGGTGAACCACAGCAAATACCAGGTTGGCATTATTCTAAATCCGACAAGGATAGACCAGATCATAAAAATTGCGGAACTGAGCGAGAAGATGCCCCAAAAATCGACATACTTCTATCCGAAGATCCTGACCGGATTTGTTATGAATAAAATGGAAGACAGCTTCTGATCCCTTTATCACTTACAAACGCCTTAGATCACAGAATAACGGGATCCGTTAAATAAATACCGGGACTGGTATTATCGTATAATATATCATGAAAAAAAAGAAATCCAGTAAGATATATATTGAATCAAGGTTCACTCTATTCGGTTCTCTGGGGCCTGAGATCAGGGTTAAACTTCCCATGGATTGGACACAGGACCAGATGCCCGGCTTATCCGTCGAAACGTTTATGAAGGCGGGTGCTCATGCGGTCTTCAGGCCATCCAAAATAAAATCAGCTGTATTCTCCCCCTATCTGAGCCTTTTCGCTAAAAATGCCAACCCCAGAATGACGCTGGAAGATCACCGGAAATTTCAGGTACTGGACTTGAAAGATAAGGCAAAGGATTTCAATCTTTTAAGTGAAGCAGGCATAAAGATCAGCGGGCTGCCCGGCTATAAGGTCATTTTTTTAAGCAAGGCAAGAGGCCTTGATATCAAGTGGTTCCAGGTTATGGCGGTCGGCAAGCAGTCCGTATACTATTTTACATTCGGCCATGAAATAAAGAACTTTTCTAGGGTTTCAAAAGCAGCGCTGGACATATGTAAAAAAGTCAGGATAATTGAGAAAGTCAGGCTCAAGCTGCCTGATAATGCTACCACATTGAAACTGATCCGGAGGACCAACAAACTTATCCTGCAGGCAGTCAGGAAAAAAGATTTCTCCCTGCTCTACCGGACCATGGACCCTGATTTTAAAAAGATGTATTCCTCGGATTCATTCCGCATGAGATTCAGGGATTACTGGGAAAAGAAGGACCTCATGGAATCCCTTGCGTCTAAAAAACCGGTCTTTGAATATCCGCCGGCCATAGACCTGAACAATAAACTCAATATCTCCGTTTATTATATTGCTAAGAAGAGGCAGCTTCATTTATTTGAACTGTACAGCTACAGGAACAGAAGGTGGACTTTATATAATATAGCACCTTCGATAAAAGAGATCTGATAAATACCTGGCGGTATTTTTAAAACTTATGTTTTTTAACAGCGGATCGTTCGCTGTTTACAGATCTTTTATTGGAAGAATTCATTTTAAGAAGTTCTGTCCCCCGATAATAGTATCTCAGGATCCTGTAATACTTATAACCCTTTTCAGCCATTTTTTTAGCACCCCACTGGCACAGGCCTACACCATGCCCCCACCCTTTACCTGAAAAAACAAAACCCTTCCCGTTCTTATTCCTGCGGACAGTAAATTTGGTACTTCTGATCTTTTCGATACCCATAATGAGCCGAAACTTATTCCCGGGGATCAAAACGGACTTTTTGGAACCGCTTATTTTCACTTTTACCCATCGGCCGGAACCGCTCCTGATGGCCGGAGAAAACGATCTGATATTTTCAAGGTCAAATCCATGAGCTTTCAATTTCTGAAGTATCTCCTCTTCAGAAAAAGTCTCCTCCCATCTGTAATATTTAGCAGTACTGCAGTAATTGCAGGGGATACCCTTTAAATAGGGCAGATTCTTGCCCCATACTTTTCCGGCATTTTCGGTATGCCCGCCGCAAACGGAATGAAAAAAGGACTGAATAAGCTCATTTTTAAAGACCAGCACTTCACCTGCCGTCTTTACGATCGCCTCATTAAAAACGGGATCTTCATTTATTGTCCCTTTGTAAACCTGTGCATAGGTATTGTCAGTAAGGTCATAGATCTCTCCTTTATTCTTTTCAATATAAAAGTAGGCAAAAGTCCTTGCCGCAACAGTCTGAGCCTTTATCACTTCTATATGCCATTTGGGAGAGATCTCATTGGGAAGGACGCCCTGAATATACTCTTCTACATCCAGATAATTCACCAGATACATCTTTTTATCCCTGGAAATGATCTTCAGCTCACCGTCATATTTATAATCTCCTATCTTAAAATATCCTTCTCCTGTTTTTTTTAAGAAGACAGATGGATAAGAGGCGCTCTTGAAGAGAGTGATCATGTTTTCGGAAAAAGAGACAGGAATTGTAATATCTTTTAATTGCTGTATCATTTTTGAATCAGAATATAGAGAAAACTCTCCTGTCAATTCAATTTTATCCGCCGGTTTTGAGATCAGGATCCTTATGGTCTTTCCGGCATAGACTTGGGAAAGAGAAACAAACAAAATAAAAAAAATTATATGTATTCTTTTAAAAATCATATCCTATGGAAAAAAGACCCTGCCATTTTGATAACGGCAGTAATGTGGAGCCATCCCATGGTGTTGCAAAGTCCAGACGGAATCGTAATACATAGATCCCAAACCTTAATCCCCATCCCAGACCGCTTTTCAGGTCCTTAAATTTATACACCCCATTCACCTTACGCCCGATCTGCCAGCTTTTTGTATCTTCCCATGTACTGCCAAAATCCCAGAAAAAGACTGCTCTTAAATTCTGAATATTAATTGTAACAGGCCACGCGATCTGAATAATATTAATAAACGGGTATCGATATTCGATACTGGCCAGGAACATCTTGGAACCCGAATATTCAGAATAACGGTGCCCTCTTATTGTATTGTATCCGCCAAGATAAAACTTATTCATGATCTTATCCGGACCCCAAACGGAACCGAACTGGCCCATTAGCCCTAATGTATATTTTTTGCTCATTAAAAAATACTGCCTCAGATCAATGAATCCCAGATTATAATCCCAGTCGCCTTTCGTGATCGGGAAGGCTTTCTGAAAAGAGATCCTGCTCCGGAATCCCTTGACCGGCCCGGTAACTCCCCACAGGATGGTATCAAAAACAAAAGCAAGCCGGCCGACATAAAGGTTCGTGTCAAAGCTTTCAATATCCTCGGGAGGAGCATCAGGATCATCGATCTCGGAATGTCGTAAATACTTCATTCCCAGAAGGTCCAGATCAGTTCGGAAGAATTTTGAAAACGGGTAACTCAATTTAAGGTCAACACCATACCTTCTGTAATAGAATTCATCAATAGAATATCCCCCCTCTTCCTGTACATAATAATAATAGAAGTCCTTATAGTGAAAGATCCCAATACCGTAATTTATCCTGTGAGCAAGATAATAGTATACAAATTCAAAATTAAAATTGTTATCTCCTCCTAAAAAATCGGTTGCCAGAGAAAAGCGGTGATCACCCAACAGGTCACTCACACCGATATATGTGAATCCACCGAAACCTGAAACGGAGCTGTAAATAAACCCTCCCATGATCCAGTCCGGAGTGAGGCTGAATCTATATTTATCCTTTTCACTCTCATCCATACTATAAGCTGTTTCAGGAATTGTCTCATTTTTCTTTTTCTGGGTTCTTCCGGTCACTGCTGACATTTCTTCATCAAACTCTTTGGGAACATCCATTATATGGATATCCTGACCTAATTTAAAGAATGTCGTGAAGACTATCTTTTTCCCGTCAGGAGAAAAATCCGGGCTGGAGACGCCGGTAATGACATCGGTGATCTGATACTCCGTATTTGTACTGATCGTCTTTATATTTTTAAATCCGTCCATTCTTTTAATATACAGATTGGGAAACCCGGTCCTGTCTGAATTAAAAACGATCTTGCTGTCATTCCTGTCGATCCTCGGAGACAGGTTCACCCCTTCTGAAGTAACGATCTTGGTGATATCACCGTTTTTAAAATTCATCAGAAAAATATCGCTCTGGCTGGAGAGATATCCGGTATCCCTGTTGGATGTAAAGAGAATATATTCACCTGTTTTATTCCAGCTGGGATATGAATAAAAGCACTTGTCCTTTGTCAGCCTTTTTAATCCGGACCCGTTAAAATTTATCAGATAGAGGTCATTCATGCCGTCTTTAGTTCCGCTGAATACTATTCTTTTATTATCCGGAGATATGGCAGGAGAACTCAATGCATCCAGCCGGGGATTGATCTGTAAAATAACAGTCTCCTCTTTAAAGTCATAGATATTGATGTTATCATAAGCACCGGATTTGGAAATAAATACCAGATACCGGCCGTCACGGGACCATGAAAGAGCATTCTCCCTGGAATGCATCTCTTCAAAATCTCCCGTAGTACCGCTTTTTACAATAATATCCAATTCCTCACCTGTCTTTGCATCCACAAGGATAATGCTCATGTAAATATGTTTATCCGTTAAAAAAGCAATTTTTTTATTATCCGGAGACCAGGCCGGTTTCAAGTTATACAAGCTGCCATCGTTAAAATGATCCGTTATCTTCTTAGAAAAATCCTCGGGGTATTTCTTATTTTTCACAAGAGGCCAGTATCTCTTCCGTAAATATTTAACAAAATCTTCATGAACCTTATAATGAGGTTTCCCGATAACGATCTTAAATGAATGAAAAAAATCCCTGGTCCGCGCAAAGACTTTAAAGATATCTCCAACTTTATCCTTCCCGTAAGTGGTCGTTAAATAATAAAGGAATGCCTGTCCCTGTTTATAGATCATAAAATATTCATGACTCCGCAATGACCACAAGTCCTCCAGCCTCTGCATGGGAATGATCATATTATTGATAGTAGCATCCCTCATAAAGAGGTCTACTTCCGGGCCCCAGCCCAGGGAACAGAATTCGGAGCAACCTTCCATGAACCAGAGCGGCGGCATATACATGAACTGCCGCGTAAAGACAGACTCCCAAAAATCACCCATCAGGATATTCAGCTGGAATCCGTGGGTAAGTTCATGATGGAGAACATGACGGTAATCGGCATAAGAGCCTGTAAAGGGAACCACGATCCTGTTCTTAAAGAATTCGGTAAAGCCTCCCGTTCCTTCAGAGATCATCTCCAGGATCACATTGGACTGCTCAAAATCATTATGGCTGTTGTAAATAATGATAGGGAAGATTCGTGTTAATTCAAAACGAAATTTATCTGCATTAGCTGCTGCGGCATCCTCCAGGATGATGGAAGTCTCTCTGGCAAGCAGTTCCTGCCCTTTATTATAATAAATATTAAAATGGGCCGTCTTTATCACGTCCCAGTCAAAAGTATGATATTGTACCTTATTCTTTCCAAACGAAAATAAACTGGAATATAGCAACAGGATTAGAAGACATGGCAGAAAAACTTTATTTGCTGATTCGAAACCCATCCTCAGAGCTTGTCTGTTCAATGGGTTTCTCTTTATCCATATTTTCAATATTTTCCGACTCCTTCCTCTCATTGATAAAAGTTTTATCTGCTTTTTTCGCGGCATCTTTTTTTTCATCGTCTTTAAGATTCTGAATTTCAATGTCCTTCGATAAGGCAACAATATCACTGGTCATGCTTTTAAACTGTTCGTTCCTCCGCTCGATCTTTTGTGAATACCACTGCATTCCGAATGACCCGACCAGAAATAATAATAAAGTAAAAAGTAATATCAACAGTATTTTAATAAATCCGGGCAGAGCAAGAAACTGCCTCCCGGCCGCAGTAATAAATGTATACCCTCCATTCCAGTTCTTTTCAATATAAAATGAAAACTGTTCTGACAGCATTACATCTTTTTTTATTTTATAGTCCAGGGGGAAATTGAATACAACCTTATCCTGTTTCTTCAAGAGGACCACTGTTCCTTTATTCTTGGCAATTTTTTCAAACAGTTCCGATAATGAAAAATCGATCATTAAAAATCCGACATTCTCATCAACTATATTGTTTATAGGATTAATGATTGAAATAATAAACTCGTTGTAAGTATAATCATAACTGATATCACTTATATAATACCCCCTGGAAAGTGAATTAAGGAACCACTCTTTGCTTAGATTCTGATTTATTATATATTCTTCCACCTCGCTCGTGAGGACAATATTATAGAGGAAGTTGAATATGGTAATACTTCTGATATCACCAAAGTTCTGCTTATAAAGGTTCAGATGCTTAAAGGAATCCATCAGAATGTTATGGTTATCGGACTGTATCAAAGAGCTTTGAACTATGGTATCAGAAGATATGGTCCTGGTAGTCTTTACTTTGTTGTCTATAAAATTATTAAAGATCTCAAAATTGGCATTTGCAATTCTTTTCAACTTCTGAAGATAGAGGAAATTTAAAATACCGGTTATTTTCAACCCGTATACAAAGA
>Ga0180007_10001802_pt1 | contig 27177 bp, 22 predicted proteins | sample MM_PC_MetaG_FD_121122 | JGI IMG/M metagenome (GOLD analysis project Ga0180007, IMG submission 121122) | Groundwater microbial communities from the Aspo Hard Rock Laboratory (HRL) deep subsurface site, Sweden - MM_PC_MetaG | ecosystem: Environmental > Aquatic > Deep subsurface > Groundwater... | reverse complement strand
AAATATGTATCTTGAAGCAATAGAAAAAAATAGTAACAAATTATCCAATAATCCAATTATCTGATTATTTAAAACTATGTGCGGAATCTGCGGAATCTTCAATTTTGGCGGCAACAAACCTGTCACGGAGCCTGAAATAAGGCTGATGTGCGATCTTATACGCCACAGGGGCCCGGACGATGAGGGTATCTATACAACAGGAAATGCAGGCCTTGGAATAAGAAGGCTTTCAATTATAGATTTACAGACAGGCCACCAGCCCATACATAACGAAGACAGCTCAATTTGGACGGTATTAAACGGCGAGATTTATAACTTCCAGGAAGTCCGGCAGGCGTTGATACAAAAAGGGCATAAGTTTTATACAAAAACCGATACTGAAGTAATAGTCCATTCTTACGAAGAATATGGAGAGAACTGCGTTGACCAGCTACGGGGAATGTTCGCCTTTGCTGTGTGGGACAATAGAAAAAAACAAATATTCATCGCCAGAGACAGAATAGGAAAAAAACCTCTTTTTTACACAGTAGCCGGCAATTCACTGGTTTTCGCTTCGGAAATGAAATCTATTCTGGCTCATTTAAAATCTACTCCAGAAATTGATTTATCCGCAATTCATTTATTTTTAACTTATCAATACATACCGGGACCCGGGACGATTTTCAAAACTATTAAAAGACTTCAGCCCGCGTCAACCCTGCTATGCAAACTAGACGGACAGATTAAAATTGAACAATATTGGAACATTGATTTCAGGAAAAAGACGCAATTATCTTTCAATGACGCAAAAACTCGCTTAGTTGAATTGCTGACAGAATCAACAAAACTCAGAATGATTTCAGATGTGCCTCTGGGCGCTTTTTTGTCCGGGGGACTAGATTCAAGTATAATAACCGGATTAATGAGCAAACTATCTTCCAAGCCGGTTAAAACGTTTTCTATTGGTTTTGAAGAAGAAACTTTTTCAGAATTAGGCTACGCAAAAATAGTTGCCAATCATTTTAAAACAGATCACCATGAGTTTATTGTAAAACCTCATTTTATTGATATATTGCCAAAATTATTGTGGCATTATGACCAGCCGTTTGCCGACACTTCCGCTCTGCCTTCATATTACGTAGCAAAAGAAACCAGAAGCCACGTTACAGTTGCCTTAAATGGGGACGGGGGCGACGAAAATTTCGCCGGATATTTAAGGCATAAAGCAATGAAAGGCGCAATATATTTTTCCTGGCCTTTCAGGCTTTTAGGCAGTAAATTAACCAACAAATTAGCTTCATTGATACCGCATACCGAATCGAGCAACGCAAGAAGCAGGTTCAGATATATGCACAGGCTGTTTTCTGCGCTTGCACAGCCGCCCCAAACCAGGAATGTAATATGGCATGCTTACTTTGATAATGAAACAAAAAACAAAATTTATTCTACCAATATGAAGGAACATTTTTCCGGCAATGACGCTTATAGTTATCTGGAAAACACTTTTTTAAATGCGCCGGCCCCTTCGGGAGACACCATAGACAGAACCCTTTACACAGATTTGATGACTTACTTGCCGGAATGCTTATTAGTAAAAATGGATATTGCCAGCATGGCTAATTCCCTTGAAACCCGTTCACCGCTGCTTGACCACAAGCTGATCGAGTTTACCAGTTCGCTTCCTTCAAACTGGAAACTTCATAATCTTACTTCTAAATATATTTTCAAAGAAGCTTTCAAGGATATTCTGCCTGAGCAAATATTAAAAAGGGGCAAACAAGGGTTTGGAATACCGGTAGGAAAATGGTTTAAAAATGAATTAAGAGATTATTCGCATAATGTTTTGTTGGATTCTAAGTCGCTAAACAGGGGTTATTTCGATAAAACGGAAATGCGCAATTTGCTTGACGAACATGTAACCGGTAAAAATGACCACGGCTATAGAATTTGGGCTCTGCTTGTGCTTGAACTGTGGCATAGAATTTATATAGATAAATAGATAAGATAGGTAATATACCCAATACTCTTCCAAGCGAGTAACATTGGGTATGAAAGAGGTAACATGGACTTCCGCTTAATGAAATTTGTAGACAAATATGCCGGCTGGTTATTATGCGCTCTTCTGAGCTTTGCAGGCCTATTCTTAAAACTTTTTAGAAAAAAAACACAGCCAACCCCTCCAAAAAAAATACTTGTAATGAAATTCTGGGGAATGGGCAGTATCATACTTTCTACTCCGTTATTACAGGCAATGCGGGCAAAATTTCCCGATTCAAAAATATATTTTCTGACTCTTTCCAGAAATGAAGAAATCGTAAAAATGTTCGAACCTGTCAATGAAGTCATAACTTTGGACATTGACCGCGGCCCGATAGGTTTTTTAATGAGTTTTGTAAAAATTGTTGCAGTAATGAGGGGAATTAAACTTGATATCCTGCTTGATCTGGAATTCTTTACCAGGTTTTCAGCTATTGTGACTTACTTGAGCGGCGCAAAAGAGCGCATCGGGTTTAAAGCCTGGGAAGCCTGGAGAGGGCAACTGCATACAATCGGCGTTCCTTTTAACAGATATTGGCATGTTGCACAGAATTTCTATAACTTGGGAAGAGCCGCAGGAATTCCCGAAGAAAAGAATCTGGTATTATTACAGCCCAAACCCGCAATTGATGTAAATGCTGAAATGAAAACTATTTTCAGCCGGTTTAACCTTGAATCCGGAAAATATATCTGCATCAACCCTAATGCTGGGGAAATTGCAATGACCAGAAGGTGGCCTAAAGATAATTTCACCCAATTGACAAAAAACATTCTATCCCGGTCAAAAGACCTTAAAATAGCCTATATCGGCAATTCTAAAGAGTCAGGCTATATAGATTCAATAATTTCGGGCCTGGATAAATCCCGGGTTATAAATACAGCGGGCACTCTTAATATATCTCAGTTGATTGTGCTATTCAAGAATTCAAAACTGCTAATATCAAATGACAGCGGGCCTTTGCATCTTGCTGTTGCGCTTAAAACACCGACTATTTCTTTTTTCGGCCCGGAAACGCCGGTTCTTTATGCGCCGTCCGGGGACAAGAACATTGTTTTCTTTAAAAACCTGGACTGCAGCCCCTGTATAAACGTGCATGAAGACAAAACCTTCCGGTGCGATAAAAAATCCCCCGCATGCCTTGAAGATATAACTGTTGGGGAAGTATGGAATAAACTGGAGAAATTGATATGAAAAAAATATTACTATTAAACCCGCCCGGTAAAAACCTATATATAAGGGATTATTACGAGAGCAAGGTCTCGCAGGCAAATTACTCAACCCATCCTATAGACCTGGTCACCCTAAGCGGAACTTTGCGCCAATTAAACTGCGAAATATTTTTAATTGATTCTATCGTGCAGGATATATCCATTGAAGAAACACTTGAAAAAATCAGCAAAATAAACCCGGACTTTATTATCTCTTTAGTTGCATCTGTTTCCTGGGACGAAGATATGTCCTTTTTGAAATTAATGAAATCAAAAACTAATTGCAAACTCATTGTGTGCGGCGACGTTTTGCATGAAAATCCTGAAAAATATATTGATGAATATGATTTTTTTGATGCTGTAATTACAGATTTTACATCGCCTTCAATAATTGACTACATAAATAACCCGGATAATTACCAAAAATCCAATAAAATATTATCTAATTCAAGCGGCTCTAAAGAAACAGACTTTTCGGGACTGCCTTACCATGAACTATTTATAGAAATCCATTACAGGTACCCATTTATCACTTCAAACAGGTATTGCTCCGTTCTTACCGAATACGGATGCCCTTTCAAATGCACATTTTGCATGATTGGCACCCTTCAGCATAAAATGAAAAAAGTTGAGGATGTTATAGCGGAATTGAAATATATTAAATCATTGAATGTAAGAGAAATATTCTTTGTTGACCAGACGTTCGGGACCAACAGAGCCAGAACAAAAATACTGCTCAATGAAATAATCAACCAGAAACTGGATATTTATTGGTTCGGTTTTTCAAGAGTCGACGTATTGGACGAAGAAATGCTCTTGCTGATGAAAAAATCCGGATGCCATACGCTGATACTCGGGATAGAATCAGGAAATGATAAAATTTTATCCGCCTATAGAAAAGGTTATAATAAAGAGGACATAAGAAAAACACTCGCCATAACCAACCGCCTTAAAATAAGGACTGTAGGGACATTTATTTTCGGGCTTCCGGATGAAACGACGGAAACCGCGAAAGACACATTAAATTTTTTAAAAGAATTGCCTCTTGATTACGCATCCTTCAGTGTTGCCGTACCCCGGGCAGGCACGGATTTACGAAAACAGGCGATATCACTCAATCTTATTAACAGTGATTTTATAAGAATGGACCAGTCAGGCACGCCTGTGGCCATGCCGACTAAACATTTGACTTATGAGCAAGTGAGAAAAATCAGAAAACAGGCTGTCCGGGCCTTTTACCTGCGCCCTAAATACCTTATAAGAAGAATCAAAAGCATCAGGACTTTCTACGAACTGGCAAACAATATTCTAAACGCCTTTCATTTGATAAGAAGAACATGGAAACTATAAAAACCAGGCATTTTCTAATCGCAGTATTTGTTTTGTCGCTGCTGATCGGGTTAAGTTATGTCCTTTGCGCCCCTCCAAGGCCGGCTGGATTCGACGATTCGGCTTCCTGGGACGCAGTAGCCTGGAACGTGAGATCGGGCAATGGGTTTACTGAAGCGGACGGAAATCCTACATCCGTAAGGCCTCCCATTTACCCGTTATTTTTAGCTTCAATTTTCTTTGCTTTCGGCCATAATCTTCTAATAGTTAAAATCGCCCAGGCATTAATAAATGCGTTCATAATCGTTTTTGCATGTTTAATTGCGCTCGAAATATTCAACAAAAAAATCGCGCAAATTACAGGAATCCTGCTTTGTTTTTACCCGCCATTAATAGTTTATACCGGAATAATCGGTTCAGAAACGCTTTTTACTCTATTGATAACTATCGTCATATATGCTATCATTGTCGGGTTAAAAAAAGAAAATATTTTGGTTATAGTTATAGCTGTTCTTTTAACCGGCGTAACAAATCTTTGCAGGTCAACTTTGTTGTTTTATCCGTTTTTTTTAAGCGTTGGAATTTACCTGCTTTTAAGAAAAAAATATTCGTTTTTAACTATTTCCAGGTCTTTGATATTATTGATTTTTATAACTTTCATTCCCGTAATCCCCTGGACTGTAAGAAATTACTTCACTTTTGGCAAGCTGTTGCTTGTTAACGTAAGCAGCGGGGAATTATTATGGGCCGGGAGCTACCTGCCCTGGGATGGCATATCAAAAACAGACAGGGATGCTGATTTCTACAAGTTATTTGCCGTGCATAAAATCAAGAACCCGGTGGTTTTAGAAAAAAATATGCAGAAAGAAGCATTTAAGAATATAACCAGCCACCCTGCCGGATTTTTGAAATTAACCGTTAAAAAGTTTTTCCGCTTTTGGTTCCAGCCTGTAGGGCAGGAATTGGTTTCCAAAAAATCAAAAGTGACAGGTTATTTGATGTATTTCTTTCACGCCCTTTGGCTTTTATTCGCAGTTATCGGTTTTTATGTTTCGAAAGACAGGCGGATTATTTATATGCCTATTACGGTTCTTTTTATTTACTTTACCATTATGCATAACCTGGTTGCTCCTATCGCAAGATACCGCCTTCCGATAGAGCCTTTAATTATGATTTTTGCAGCCTGCGGGCTTTATCATTTACTTCTAAAGAAAGGAAACTTAAAGTCATGAAAAAAAATGTTATCGTAGGGAAAAATTCTTTTGTAGATAAAACAGCAATACTCGGGGTTGAAGCCCCGAGGTTGAAAAAAACCCAAAAACTGATTATCGGCGAAGGGGCAAACATACGTTCAAACGCGGTTATCTATACCGGAACAACTATAGGGAAAAACCTGCAGACCGGGCACAATGTAATAATCCGTGAAGAAAATAAAATAGGGAACAATTTTTCGGTTTGGAATAATACAACCATAGATTACGATTGTAGAATAGGCAACAATGTAAAAATTCATTGTAATTGCTACATAGCGCAGTTTACAACCATTGAAGATGATGTCTTTATGGCGCCGGGCGTAACTATTGCTAATGATATGCATCCCGGCTGTTCTCATTCAAAAGATTGTATGAAAGGCCCTACAATTAAAAAGGGCACACAAATAGGTTGCAATGTAACTATTGTGCCTTTCGTAACTATAGGTGAAAACTGCCTCATAGGTTCAGGAACTGTTGTTACAAAGGATATACCGGCAAATTCAGTTGTTTATGGAAACCCCGGGAGAGTTCAAAAAAATGTTTTTGATTTGAAATGCATAACCGGTGTAACCGATAAACCATATAAAAATAAGGAAAGGAACGGGAAATGAAAATTAACTTAATTGATTTAAAAAAACAGCACAAACCAATCAGAACCCAGATTAACAGGGCTATCAAAAAAGTAATAGACACTACCAGTTTTATTCTCGGCGAGGATGTTGCTCTTTTTGAAAAGGAATACGCCCAATATTGCGGGACACAATACGCTGTCGGCGTTGACAACGGCACAAGCGCGTTAGAGCTGTCCCTGATTGCACTGGGAATCGGGAAAGGCGACAAAGTAATAGTGCCGGCATTCACTTTTATTGCCACTGCGACATCGGTCTATTACACCGGAGCGCAGCCGGTTTTTGTCGACGTAGAAGAAGACACCTGCAACCTTGATATTAACAAAACCGAAGAACTTATCAAGAAAGACAGCTCCATAAAAGCAATTATTCCCGTTCACCTGTACGGCCAGGCCTGCAGGATGGATGAAATTTTGGCCCTGGCTAAAAAATACAACCTAAAAATTGTCGAAGATGCATGCCAGGCTTCCGGCGCGCTCTATAAATCCTCTGACGGCACCCTGAAAAAAGCAGGGTCGATGGGAGACACCGGCTGTTTCAGTTTTTACCCGGCGAAAAACCTCGGCGCCTGCGGCGACGGGGGAATTGTAACAACTAACAATAAAGACTTATACACAAAAATAAGGTTTTTACGCGATTGCGGCAGGACTGAAAAGTATCTTCATGAAATGATTGGTTTTACAAAACGGCTGGATACAATCCAGGCGGCAATTCTCAGGATTAAGCTAAAAAAACTGGATAAATGGAACGAAAAAAGGCGCAATAAAGTTAAACTTTATTGCAGGCTCTTAAAAAATTCCGGGGTTACCGCTTTAGCGGTTTCAGATTTTGCAACCCCTATTTACCACCAGTTCGTGATAAAATCAGAAAACAGGGACTCTTTGAGGGATTTTTTGACAAAACAGGAAATAGGCACGGGCGTGCATTACCCGATCCCTCTTCATTTACAGCCGGCATTCAAATTTCTTGGGTATAAAGAAGGAGATTTTCCTGTTTCAGAAAAACTCTCAAAAATAGTCTTATCATTGCCGATATATGCTGAATTAAAACAAAGGGAAATTGAATTTATTGCCCAACAGATTCATGCATTCAACAAGAAATAAACTATGGCTTTAAAACTAAATTCTATAGCAATAAGCATCCCTGCCTACAATGAAGAAAAAAATATTGAAGAGGTCATAAGAAACAGCGTTGCTGTTCTGTCAGCGCTGACTCAAAATTACGAAATAGTTGTTATCAACGACGGCAGTACAGATAATACGAAATCTGTTTTAGAAGGGCTCGCCAAAGAAATACCGCAGCTAAAAATCTTCAGCCACGAAAAAAACCTGGGTATAGCAGAAACACTCAAAAAAGTATTTCTGTATCCTTCCAAAGAATGGGTTTTTTTCATACCGGGGGACGGCCAGATCGCGCCAAAAGAAATCTATAAACTTATTCCTTTCACTGAGAATTACGATTATTTAATCGGAAAACGCGCAAAAAGAAACGATGGTTTTACCCGGCTTTTAAATGCCTGGATTTATAATATGGTTATAAGTGTTGTGGCGTTAAAAAGAGTAACGGATATAGACAGCGTGGTTTTTTATAAGCGTTTATTTCTTAATAATACGCAGCTTTACGCAAAAAGCGCCTTTATCCATGCTGAGCTTTTTATTAAAGCAAGAAAAAACGGCGCCCGTTCTGTTGAAGCTGAAATAGAGCACCTGCCCAGAAAGTTTGGGAAAAGCACCGGTTCTAACCCGGGTGTTATCCTAAAAACTGCCCTCGATTTACTCAAATTACCATTCAAACCCTTTTAATCATTATAATTATATGATATAATCGAAGTATTGAAAAACACAATTTTTCTCTCCTACTCGATATTTTTAATGTCGTTCAAAATCGTGTTTTTCAATATTCTTAAAAAGAGGTAATTGATATGATTAAAATTGGCGTTATTGGTTATGGCTATTGGGGCCCGAATTTAGTAAGGAATTTTCATGAATTACAAGGCAGCCAGGTTGCATACATCTCCGATTTGCAGGATAAAAACCTCAACAGCGCTAAACAAAAATACAAAGACACCATTCTCACAAAAAACTACCTTGATATCTTGAATGACAAATCCGTCGATGCAGTAGTTATTGCTACCCCGGTTTCTACCCACTTCAAGCTGATAAAAGAGGCGCTTGAACACGACAAAGATGTACTGGTTGAAAAACCCCTGTGCACCTGCGTTGAAGAAGCCGAAAAATTAATAGAGCTTTCAGAGAAAAAGAAAAAAATTATTTTAGTCAGCCATACATTTCTTTACAGCCCTCCTGTAATAGAAATGAAAAATATTATAAGCAAAAAAACGCTCGGGGATATTTACTATATTGACTCATCCAGAGTAAATCTGGGGCTTTTCCAACCGGATGTCAGCGTTATCTGGGACCTGGCTCCGCACGATGTATCAATTATCACCTATTGGCTTGACTCTGTTCCAGAGGCTGTCAGTTGCCAGGCCCAATCTTTTATCCGTAAAAATATCCACGAAGTTGCCTACACGAGTATTTTCTTTGAAAATAAAACGCTTGCGCATCTGCATACCAGCTGGCTGGCGCCCTGCAAGCTCCGCAGGACAGTGGTTATCGGAAGCGAAAAAATGGCGATTTATGACGATATTGAGCCCGTTGAAAAAATAAAGATTTATAATAAAGGCGTTGAAAAAAACCCGGAAACATTCGGTGAATTCCAGCTGTCTTACAGGTCCGGGGATATTTTAAGCCCTCACCTGGCTGCAGCGGAACCTCTCAAAATGGAATGCATGGACTTCTTAAACAGCATTTCGAAAAGGTCTAAACCAAAAAGTGATGCAATTTTCGGTTTAGAAGTTGTAAGAGTCCTTTCAGCCGCAGAAAAATCAGCAAAGACCGGCGGTTCAGTAATAAAAATATCCAGATAATGAAAAAATCATTTCTCATTTTGGCAATCCTTACAGCGGGTTTTTTACTAAGGCTATCCGGGCTTTATTTCGGCTTGCCCAGTAAAAACCTCGCTCTTACCACATACAATCCTGATGAAGCTCTGACTATTTATTCACTGCAGGATATGAAACCTTCAAAGCTTGATTTCAGCCCAAAAAGGGCATTCCTCTGGGGAGGATTCAGCGTTTATATTGCCGGTTTTTTCCTTAAACTCTGCCAATTTCTAAAAATCGTTAACCCGGCATCGCGTGAATTCCTGATGGCGAACCTGCATGAAACCGACAAACTTTATATTATAGCCCGGCTGATTTCGATTGTATTTGGAACCTTAAACGTGCTGATGATTTATTTAATCGCTAAAAAAGCATACAATAAAACTACAGGTTTAATATGCGCAAGCCTTCTAAGTATTCTTGCTGTGCATGTTATCTATTCTTTTTACGCCAGGCCGGATGTAATAATGCTGTTTTTCGTGCTTTGGCCGGTATATGTTTCCCTGGAAATATTATCCGGCAAAACCAGCTCAAAAACTTATTTATTTGCAGGACTTCTCATCGGGCTCGCTACGGCGACAAAGTTAAGCGCCGGTATTTTCGGCATAGTTCCGTTTCTTGCACACTTTATCAGGAATGACGGTAAATTCACCGAAAAAATTAAAGACAAAAACCTCTGGCTGTTGACTGGTTCCGGTTTTGCGGGTTTTTTAATCGGCTGCCCTTATGCAATTTTTGATTTTCCTACCTGGTGGTATTATTTTAAAATGAATATTGCCTTCGCCCAGAATACAACTCATCCGATTGAATATGCATTGCACGGGCCAGGATGGCAAAGTTATATATCTTACTACCTGCCTAATTCGATAGGCTTTCCGGTAGTATTTACAGGGCTGATGGGGTTCGTATATGTATTGATTTCCACAATAACAAAAAAGGGGAAATCAGAAAAACGGATTTACGATACCTTATTCCTTATTTCCGGGCTTATTATCTATTTTGTAATTTCGAAAACTAAAAATCAGGCGGCGGTATATACGATTCCGGTTCTGCCGTTTTTTGTTTTGTTTACGGGCAGGTTATTGGACATTTTGTTAAACTCAACGCTTTTCAAAAAACCTTTATCGGCAATCCTGTTCGCTATAGCATCGATTCTCGTACTCGCGCCTACATTGACGTATTCAGTGGCTTACCTTAAACTATATTCGTCCGTAAATACAAGAGAATTGGCTTCAGAGTGGATAGATAAAAATATACCTAAAAACAAAACAATTGCCATTCCCAGAAGCTATTTCTGGACACCCGGGATTTTAAGGCAATATAATCCGCCGTACAAGGTTTTAATGGGGGGAGATATCCAATCCGCGTTAAGCGACGCAGTTTTAGGCCTTGATAAAATTTCACGCAGCGCCGATTATATAGTTATTACGGAATTCGAATACAGGGATTATATGGTAAAAAATATTTCATCACAAATTTTTCCTGAACAGGAAAAAATCATCAAGGATACGATTCTTAACAAAAAACGATTTGAAGAGGTTGTCTCGTTCGATAAAGAAGCCGAATTTCTTGGATTTAAATTTAAAAAAGATTTTCCACCGCATGACTTGTTAATCCCTAACCCGAAAATAACGGTTTATAAGAAAAAAGCATGAACACGAAATTCACAAAAAAACAGCTGCTCGTTATCCTTTCTTTAGGTTTTTTATACGCAATAATCAGTTTTATCTACCTGGACAAATACCCGTCCGTTTATTGCGATGAAACCATATTCACTGAACCTTCGTTGCGTTTATTACAGCATGGGTCTTTCGGAACCATCCTATTCCCGCCTATTGCAGGGATGGACATCACTAACGCGCTATCTGGGCGCATCTACCTTCTTTTTAACAGCCTGGTTTTCTTTATTTTTGGGTATGGAGTAACACAAATGAGGTTACAGCCGTTTTTAGCAGGATTGGTCGTAATATTTTTGACTTATAAAATCTCACAAAAATTCTTTTCCAACAAGTGGATTTCGATATTGTCTGCGATAACTCTGGCTTTATCGCACCTGTTTGTAATGCATTCGCACCTGGCGCGCCCGGAAATGTCAACTACTATGTTTCTGCTTTTGGGAGTATATTTGCTTCTTGTTTTTACTGAAAACAAATCGCCTGTTATCTTGTTTTTTACGGGATTAACAGCGTCGTTGTCTATAGATGTACACCCGACTATAGGCCTCATAAGTTTTATTCTGATTTCATTTTTGACAATACAAAAGTTCTTTTCTGAATCTATTGACCGTAAGCTTCTTATATACGGTCTCCTTGGAATATTTGCGGGATGCCTCTGGATGTTTTACGTGCACATATTTTTACATCCGGATTACTTTTTCCTGCAATACAGGCTTCATTCAGAATCTGAAGCGCCCCCTTTAGGGACAAGGTCTCTTTATGCCATTATGGCTCCGGCTTTCCGTAGGTATTACAACTTTTTTTGGTTAGGCCGATTCCATAGGAATATGTTCCTTCTTTTGTTATTTATTATTTCGTTGTTATATGGCTTGTTTAAAAAAGAAAAAGGGCAAATGACTATAATCTACATAACCATCGTGACTATAATAAGCTTCATTCTATTTGTGCCCAATACGACAAATTTCTATTTGATTTTAACTTACCCTTTTATAATCATTTTAAGCGTAAAATTTTTACACGATTTTCTTTTATCAAAAAGCACATACAAAATTATCCTAAGTTCTGCGCTTATTGTAGGGCTTTCAGCTCTTCTCATTAGTGAAAATGCCTATAAAGCCCAATTTATTAAATCTGATTACTATGGCTTTATCGGCAAACTAAAAAAGTATATTCCTGAAAAATCAGTAGTCATGGGTTATACCGGCTATTCCATGGGATTCGAAAACAATGTATTTTTTTCTGATTTTTTCGTCTATGGCTGGCAATATCATTACAATGGAATGAATAACAAAAAATTAGTGGGATTTTTAGGCCACAATATCAAAGAATTATTAAAAAATGAAAAAGTTGAATACATCATAAAGGATGAAGGATTTTGCGGTTTTTTAAACAAACATGATTTTAATGAATTGAATGAATACATAAAGACGGATTATAAACTGGTTGGGTCAGTAGAAGATGACTTTTACGCAAGCTCAGGGCGTTACGCCACCAGAGAAAAGTGCAAAGCGGATATTTACAAATTAATCAGCGGTAAAAATAAAATCTGAAGACAAGGGGTTAACTTATGTGGTTGTCAGTTTTAATTTTTGTTGTGATAACTCTGATTCTTGGCTGGACCTTATTCGGATACTTTATCTATTTGTTTTTAATCGGATTGTTCAACCAGAAGAAACCTCCTGTTTTTCCTGAAATTTGGCCCAAAATATCAATTATTGTCCCTTGTTACAATGAAGCCGGACATATTTTAGAAAAAGTAAAAAATCTTAAAGAAATTGATTACCCGCCAGACTTGCTTGAAATAGTATTTGTTGACGGAGGATCTTCGGACAACACGCTGGGTTTACTAAAAATGGAAATAACCCGGGATAAATTTTTTAGAATAGATGTCTCGCCAAAAAAAGGCAAAATAAACCAGCTGAATCACATATTACCCGAAACCAAAGGCGATATTATTGTAAATACAGATGTTGACGGCTTATTGAATAAAGAAGCGATAAAATGGATTGCTGCTGAATTTGCCCAGGATCCGTCTGTGTCCGTTGTAGGCGCGTACTGCTATCCTGACGATACGCTTGATATTGAACATTGTTATTGGTCTGCCCAAAATAAGAGCAGATTCCTGGAAACTTTTGCTAAAACTTCGTCCATAGTCGTTGCCCAATGCTACGCTTTTAGAAAAGAATTGCTGAAATCATTCCCGGAAGATGTTGTTGCCGATGATGTTTATGTAGCTTTTCTGGCAAATTCTTCAGGATTGAAAACCATATATTCCAACCTGGCAAAAGCCCCGGAAATAAGAACTCCCAAAAATTATTCTGATTTCATTCCGCACAAATTCCGTAAAAGTAACGCCTATTTGAGGGAATCGCTTCGTTTTGTATATAAACTTCCGGATATGGATAATTTCTTTAAGATGATGTTTGTTACTAAAATAGCCCAGCAGCTTTTCCTTCCATTGGCGTTTTTTTCATGGCTATTTTTTGCAGGAGTGCTTATCACTTTATTCCGTTTTGATATTGTAATCATAGGAACCCTTTTATTGCTGGTTCTTTTAATTATTACCAACCGTATTTTCAACTGGGTTAAACTGCCCGACGGGCTCCACAAATATTCTCTCTGGACTATAATAAGAGTTTACATAATCACGAACATAATTGTTTTTTCTACGGGTTTGAGTTATCCTTTCTACCGCCAGGACAGCAGTTATAAACGCCTGGAAAACAAATAACAAAATGACTATACCGGAATTTAAGCAGAATTTCAAATATGCTTTCAGGCCCCATAAACCCAGGCTTTTTTTTCGGCTGGCCTCGGCTCTGGCTAAAAGCAAGATATTTCACAAACCGCCGTTAAGATATGTTGATTTCGCCATAGATTTTGACTGCAACCTGCGTTGTAACCATTGTTTTGCCACGGCGTTGAAAAAATCCGGCAAAAAACAAATGGCCCCGGAGGATTATAGTCGGGTCGCAGAGGAATGTATGAAATTAGGCACGGTCAATTTTTCCTTCCAGGGCGGTGAGCCGCTTATGTTTAAAAATCTGCCCGCAATTATTAAATCATGCAAACCTGACAGAAATGTTATCTCTGTAACGACAAACGGAACCCTTTTGAACAAGGATAAAATACAACAGCTGAAAGAAATAGGAGTTGACATTCTTACTATCAGCCTTGACAGTTCGATAGCAAAAGAACACGACGCTTTCAGGGGAATGGCGGGGGCCTTTGAAAAAACTATTTCAGGCATAAAAACAGCTCTTAAAGAAGGCCTTAATGTAACTCTGGGCACTGTGGTGACCCACCAGACTCTTAAAAGCGAAGGGATAAACGGTATAATAAAATTGGCATTGGAATTAAAATTAAACCTTAACCTGATTTTGCCTGTACCCATAGGCCGCTGGCACAACAACCAGGAAATAGCCCTGAATGAAGAAGATTTGAATTATATTGACGCACTCACAAAAAAACACGCACCTTATGTCAGGACAGATTTCCAGGCTAATCTGGGTGAATTCGGGTGCGGGGCAGCAAAAGAAATTTTATATTTGACCCCTTATGGGGATGTGCTTGTTTGCCCTTTTATACATATATCTTTTGGAAATATCTTTGAAGATTCTATTGAAACTATCCGTAAACGCGCCCTGCAAAACCCTTATTTGTCATATTATCACCAGAAATGTCTTGCTTCAACAGATAAAGAATTTATAGAAAAGTATTTGAATAAAACTTATAATTCAGATGATCTGCCGTTAAAAGCTGAAAAAGTGTTTAATAAATAATATGAAAGCATTCGTTACAGGAGCAAACGGTTTCATAGGAAGAGCTCTCACCCAACGGCTTCTGCAAAATGGATTTGAGGTTATTGCGCTTGTAAGAAAAAACAGCAAACACATACCGCCTGGAATAAAAATTGTGACCGGTGATATCCTTGACATTGATTCACTCAAAAACACCACGGGTTACGGCTGCGACAGGCTTTATCACCTTGCGGCAATGATAACTTTCGACCCCAATCGGAGGGAAGAACTTTTAAAAGTAAACGGGCAGGGAACATCAAATATCCTTGAAGCCGCTTCCCAATGGAAAATAGATAAAACCGTTGTTGTAAGCAGTGCCTGCACAATAGGTATTTCTAATTCAAAAAATATCGTACTGGATGAAAATACGCCTTTTAACGAGAAGCTAGCCAAAGCGAATCCTTATTTAGAAAGTAAAATATTAACAGAAAAAATAGCCAAAGAAGCATCAAAGAAACAAAGTGTAATTATTGTAAACCCGACTACTGTTTACGGGCCTGGCGACTGGTCGCTAAATTCCGGGACTCTGGTCGCGCAAACCGCAAAATCCAAAATGCTTCCGGTGCCTCCCGGAGGAAGCAACGTAATTGACATTGATGATTTAGTTGATGGTATTATATCAGCAGGGGAAAAAGGGACATCTGGAAAAAGATATATTTTATCAGGAGAAAATTTGTTATTTAAAGACATATTTACGACTATTGCTGAAGTCATAGGAAATAAACCGATTTATATTCCAATACCGGCTTTAATGCGCTCCCCAATGGCTGGGGCTGCCGGGTTCGCAGGATTTGTCTTAAGAAACCGTTTCATCACTTCGCAGATTGTAAATGATTTGTTCAAATTTAAATATTACTCCAACGAACTTGCAAAAAAGGAACTCAACTGGAGGCCCAGGGGAAATTTTAAGTCGACTATCGGACGGGCCTGGAAATTTTATAAACAAGAGAAATTAATTTAGATGGAACATAATAAAGCCACAGAGCAATCAGTAAAGAATGCGAATATCGAGTTTTACAACACTATAGCGGATTCCTATGAAAAAATAGACGGAAGGCGCTCGCCGAAACTTGAGGCTTGGATCAGGACCACTTTATCTGAGCTTGCGAAATTATCATCTGCAGGGACTCTATTAGACATAGGAACCGGCAGCGGCTTAGTAACCAGATGCGCAGAGGGAATATTCAAGGAAAGAATCGGCTTAGATATTTCTCAAAAAATCCTGGAGTCATCCCGCAGTTCTTTCGATCTTGGAGTTTGTGCCGATATTGACCGTCTGCCCTTTACCAGCAGCAGTTTCGATGCCATTACCTGTTTTTCAGTCTTACATCACCTTTACGACTTTAAAGGACTGGTTTCTGAAGCAGCAAGAGTCACAAAATCCGGGGGCGTCTTTTACAGCGATCATGACATGGATATCAATTTTAATAACAAATTCGGGCCGATGATAAACATATACCGCAAAAGCCGCAATGCAGCTTCAAAATACAGGAAAGCGGCAAATAAAATAACCAATGAGCTCTATAAACTATCTGAGTGGCAGGAAAACGGAATAGATTCAGAACATCTGATTAACCTTTTTATCGAAGCAGGCTTTTCTGTTAAACCAAAATTCCATTGGTTCGGACTGAACCCGCTTTCAGATTTAATATTCGGAAAAACAAATATGAGGAGAGGCTATGCGCCATTGTTTTCCCTGGTGTGTACAAAATTATAAAAATAAAAACACTTTTAATTAATCCGCCTGACCTGAATTTTGCAAAACTTTCTACCGGCTGGAACCTGGAAATTGACTCCATCGGCATGTTTCCGCCTTATGGCCTTATAAGCCTGGCCGCTTATATCCAAAAACACAGCAAGCATGAAATAAAAGTTTTAGATTGCAAAGCGGAAGGCAATAATTTTGAATTCCTGGAAAGCAGGATTAAAGAATATCAACCTGACGTTATCGGAATAACTGCTTTTACTTATACATTTTTTGACGTTTTAAAATCCTGCAAGTTGATCAGGCAGGCCCTGCCAAAAGCGCATATTTGTATTGGCGGCCCCAATGTCATACTTTTTCCTGAAGAAACTATTCTTCATAAAGAAATAGACAGCGTGATAATCGGCGACGGTGAAATCCCTTTTTTAAATCTTCTGGATAATCTTTCAAAAAGCGAACCCCTGGACAATATTGAATACGTGCTTACTAAAAATAATGTTTCTTCAAAAAACGGCGTGTTTGATACAGCCTATATAAAAGACCTGGACTCCCTGCCATTCCCCGCTTACGGCCTGATAAAAGGCGATTTATATAAAGGCACCTTTGGAACAGAAAAGAAGATGGTAAATATCTGCAGTTCCAGGGGATGCCCGTACCAATGCACATTCTGCCAGGTCCTGGTAAAAAAATACCGATCACATTCAGTAGGTTATATGACTGAAATGATAAAACAATATTATAGCCAGGGTTATACTGAATTCTATTTTTTTGACGATTTGTTCAATATTTCTACTCAAAGGGTTATAGATATTTCGAACGCAATTTTATCGAATAATTTGAAAATAAACTGGATTTTCAGAGGCAGAGCGGATAAAATAAATGAAGAAATGATCAGACTGGCGAGGAAGTCCGGTTGTTCCCAGATAATACTGGGAGTTGAAGATTACACGGATGAAGGGCTTAAAACAATAAAAAAGGGCGTTACAATCGAGCAGGTTAAAAAATCGATAAAACTTGCGCATAAATACGGCATTGAAGTATCTACAAACTGGATAATAGGCCTGCCTGCTCATAAAACACCGGATGATATTAAAAAACTTGTTGAAATTTCAATAAAAATAGGCTCGGATTATGCGCAATACGGGATATTGCAATTATTGCCAAAATGCGAAATGTTTGATGAAGCTGTCAAGGACGGTATAATCCACGGAAACAGCTGGAAAGATTTCGTAAAAAACCCTGTGCCTAATTACCAGATAGAACCCTACAATAAATATATATCTTTGGATGAATTGTCTGTATTATACAAATACTGCCATACGAGATTTTATAGAAGGATACCCTATATATTAAAAAGGCTGATTAAGCTTAAAAATTTCGGCCAGTTAAAAAGAATGATTAAACCCGCAATAAGGATCTTATTCAAATGAACATTTTATTTTTAAATCCGCCGTTTTTGTTAACTCAGGACAGCCCATACAGCAAGACCGGCGCTATACTGCCGGCTTTGGGGATACTCTATGTTGCTTCATACCTTAGAAAATATCATCCTGAACATAAGATACAGGTTTTTGACGGGCCCGCTTACAAGCTGACCATCGAGTCTTTTAAAGATAAATTAAATGAGTACAACCCGGATGTAGTCGGAATCACAATTTACACCACAACATTTCCTGTTGTGATGGAAACCATAAAAATTGCCAGGGAAAAATTCCCGAAAGCATTAATTGTCGCCGGAGGCCCGCACGCATCAATATTTCCTGAAGAATGCATCAATTTGGCAAATGCGGATATTGTAGTTTTAGGCGAGGGAGAGAAAACATTTACCAGCCTGATTGAACATATTGAAGCAAAGAAAGATATTTCAGGAGTTTTAAATATTGTTTACAGGAAAAATGGGCAGGTCAACCATACTGAAAGGAAGATGGAGATAATAGATTTAAACGCTATTCCTTTTCCGGCAAGAGATTTGCTGGAAATCCACAGATACAGGCCCGCAAAGGGGACTTATAAACGGCTTCCCGCTTTGAACATGATTACTTCAAGAGGATGCCCGTACCAGTGCTGTTATTGTTCAAAGAACGTTTTTGGGTCGAAATACAGGGCTCAGTCGCCTTCAAGGACTATTGAAGAGATAGAACTCCTGATAAAAAACTACGGTATAAAAGAAATATACTTTAACGACGATGTATTTACTCAGAATATGAAAAAAACAGAAGAATTATGCGACCTGCTTATAGAAAGGAAAATAGATTTAACCTGGGGCTGCAGCACAAGGTTCAATCTGGTTACTCCGAAATTATTGGAAAAAATGAAAAAGAGCGGTTGTATCACAATAGGCTATGGCATAGAATCCGGCGACCCTGAAATGTTAAAAATCATAAGCAAGGATATTTCGCTGGACCATGCAAAAGAAGTTATCAAATGGACAAAAAAAATAGGGATCGAATCCAGGTCCTTCTATATATTCGGGTTCCCTGGCGAGACAAAAGAATCCATGAACAGAACCTTTCAGACTGCGCTTGATTTAGATACTGACTTTGTGATGTTCAATCTTGCCATTCCGATACCGGGAACAGAAATGTATAATCAAGCGGACGCTGAAAATTCGTTGATCTATAAAGGCCTGGAATTATATAAAAGAAGCGACGGGCCCCATTACCTCATTAAACTCAAAGATATCAGCGAGAATGAACTTCGACAATTCTATAAAGATGCTTATAAGAAATATTATCTGAGGCCTCATTATATTTTAAAGAGGATTTTAAATATCCGTTCATTCGACGACTTAAAAAGAAATATAAGCGGCCTTCTTTCGTTTATAAGCTGGTTAAAATGAACAATCAAAAATCCGTTGAATCTAACCGTATTTACTATTCAACAAAAGCCCTGGGCTATAATTTAAGCTCGAGGACTTTTACAAATTTCAGAAATTATTTTAAGAAACTTCTATTAAAAGCTTCAGAAAATTGCAGTGATACCATTAAACTCCTGGATATCGGCACCGGGACGGGTTATGCTATCGGGTTAGCGGTTGAAAGCTTAAAAGCTAAGAATTTACAGTTGTTTGGCTGTGACGTTTCACAAGACATGATGGAAATCGCTTCAAAAACCTATCCTAATGCGGATTTAAAACTATTTGACGGCATTGAACTGCCAAAATATAATACATCATTCGATATAATAGTTTTCTGCGCAGTCTTGCACCATATTTTTGACCCGCTGCCGCTATTGAGCCAGGCCGTAGATTTACTCTCTGAAAATGGAGTAATAATAATAACCCAGGAACCTAATTCAATTATAAATAAATATTTACAGAAGTTTTTAAAATTATTAAAGCGTTATCCGTCCGTTGAAACTGAATTGGCGGAATACCACCAGTATTTTACCTTCGGTTTATCACCGAAAAAGTTAGCATCCTTTCTAAAAGAGAAGGGATTGTCAGTTGAAGTGTCGTACACAAATGCAACCTTTGCAGACGAAGTGACAAAAAATATCCCGTTTTTAGGGAATTTTATATCAAAACCGTTTTTATTATTGAAATCAAAATTTCTTGCTCTGAGTTACACAATAATAGCAAAAAAATGAAAACTGCCTTATTCGTACCGTTCATTCCGGATGAAAACACTACTCCCTCATTAGGGCCGCTGTATCTATTGGGCCTTCTTGAAAAAAATGATATCGAAGGTTTTCTGTTTGATGAAAGAATAGACCCTAAGGCCCTGGATAAACTTTTAGCCTATAAGCCCGATATTGTGGGAGTAAGCGCAGTTACGCCAGCTTATTTGAGAGGGCTTGGTGCAGTTAAGGAAATAAAAACATCTTTGCCAAATGTCAAAATAGCTTTCGGGGGCGCTCATCCCTCAATTCTTCCGGACTCTGTCATAAAGGAACCTGCAGTAGATTATGTATTTACCGGCGAAAGTGAATTTCCTTTTCTTGAATTATGCAGGAAAATAAAAGAAAACAATATTTCCAAAGAATCTCTTTCCCAGGTCAACAATTTATATTTTAAAAATGGAACTGAAATTGTTCAAACTTCAAGACAACCTTTTCTTGAAGATAAGGATTTAGACAAACTGCCTTTTCCTGCATTCCATAAAATGGATCTCGCCCTGTATTTTTCAAATACGCAGACTCATGGGCTTTTTAAGAAAGGGAAAAGAATATTGCCGGTTATGACAACCAGGGGATGCCCAAGCACCTGTACTTTTTGCTGCAGGGTAATGGGCCGGAAAATCCGCTGCAGAAGCGTTGATAATGTAATGTCTGAAATAAATTACCTGATAAAACAATATAAAGTTGACGAAATATATTTCGAAGATGACAATTTTACGGTGCTTCGAAACAGGGCCCTGGAAATCCTTGACAGGATGACAGCTATTAAACCTCCGGTATATTTGAAATTCGCCAACGGAATACGGGCTGATTTAGTTGACGCTGAAATACTTAAAACCATGAAAAAAGCAGGCGTTTATTCATTATCCTTTGGTATCGAATCCGGTTCTAAAAACACTCTTGCGAAAATGAAAAAAGGACTGAACCTTGAAAAAGCGAGAGAAAATATTTTATTAGCCAAATCCCTGGGATTTCTTGTCGGTTCAAACTGCATTATAGGGTACCCGGAAGAAACTATTGAAGATATTAAAGAATCTATTAATTTCTTTTTAAAACTTCCTTTAGACAGCATGGCTATAGTAAACCTTGTCCCATTTCCGGGAACAGAAGCCCGGGCTGTATGTGAAGAGAAGGGGTACCTCACAGATAAAGCATTAAACTGGGATAACTATTATTTTTCAATAAATAACCCAATCCCGCTGATAAAAACTCCCATGCTGCCCGAAAATAAATTAGTAAGTATCATACACAAGGCTTATAATAGGATGTACTTCAGGCCCAGCTGGATTATACGTTCAATCAAACACCTCTCTGTAAGCCAAATCGTAAGAGGAATTAAAATACTTATATTCAATAAAGGAAAAAAGTGAAATGAATAACCCTTACCGCATACTGTTGTTATCAGCGCCCTATTTGACTGAATATATGCGCAATGCCCGCTGTGATTTCGTTTCGCTGTCCGCAACCCAATGGTATCCTATATTGCTCGGTTACTGCGGAGCTTACCTGGAAGGACAGGGATATGCTGTTAAATTTGTAGACGCGCCGGCTCAATATCTCGATCACGAAAAAACAAAACAAATAATACTTCAATACAAACCTGATCTTTTAGTTCTTTATACGGGGTATATGAGCGAGCAAAACGATATCGATTTTGCCGATCCAATAGTTGAAGAATTGAAATGTGACGCCGTGATTGTCGGCCCTTTTGCTTCAATAGACCCGAAAAAAACCCTTTCAAAAACAAAAGTAATTAATAAGCTGGTCATCAGCGAGTTTGAATATCCTGTCAATGAGCTGGCTAAATGGGAAAAATTAAGTGAAATAAAAAATCTTTGTTATAAAGAAAACGGAAAAATCTTCATAAATCCAATCCGGCCCTATCTTACAGGCGCCCAATTGGACACGATCCCTTTCGTTTCGAAATTCTTTAAAAACCATATTGACATTTACCGATATAAAACCCCGTCGGAATATTATCCGTTTATGGATATAATGTCAGGCCGCGGATGTAAATGGGGAATGTGCACTTATTGCCTTTGGGTGCATACTTTCATCAAGGGGATGACTTATAATTTACGCAGTGTCGAAAATGTAATCGAAGAATTCCATTTTATTGAAAAAGAAATGCCAGAAATACGCTCCGTAATGATCCAGGATGACACTTTTACACAGGATCGCGCGGCAAGTTTTTGCGAGCAGAAGATAAAAGCCGGAATTAAACTGCAATGGTCCTGTTATGCCAGGGCGGATATGGGCTTGGACGTTTTGAAAATGATGAAGAAAGCAGGATGCAGGAACCTCCACGTAGGCTATGAATCTGCCGACCCTGAAGTGCTGAAACACATTAAAAAGGGCTTAAGGGTCGAGCAAATGACCAAATTTACCCAAGATGCAAAGAAAGCCGGCCTTCAGATTCATGGTGATTTTGCATTTGGTTTCCCGGGTGAAACCCCGCAAAAAGCTCAAAAAACAATTGATTGGGCTTACAAATTAAACCCGCATACAGCCCAATTTCAACTTATGATACCTTTTCCCGGAACGCCTTTTTATAACGAAATGAAAGAGAAAAATTGGTTAAACACTCAAGGCCAGCCGGATATGCCTCAATTTTCGAACGAACAAATACGCAAAACAGCAAAGAAAGCGTACCGCAAATTTTATTTGAGCCCAAAACATTTGTGGAAATCAATTCTTCACCCCAGGGAATACGTTTTCAGCAGGCTCAAGACAATAAGCCGCGCAATTCCCGCAATATTTTGGTCTAAATGGAAGGTTTGAGAGTGAAAAAACAATTTTCAAAGATACTTTGCTGTCCCGATTGTAAAGCTAAGCTGGAACTCAGGGAAAATGAAACTATTAACGATGAAGTCAAATCTGGCTTTTTGAAATGCCAAAATTGCAAAAAAGAGTACAAAATTTTAAATTATATACCTGTATTTATTGAAGAAAAACTGGTATAATTTATTCCTATGAAAAAAACTTTTTCATTCTTCTGCCCGGCATATTATGATGAAAAGAATATAACTCTGGTAATAGAGAAGGCAGTAAATCTTTTGAACGAGATTGCCCAGGACTACGAGATCTTTATAATAAACGACGGCAGTCCGGATAATACAGGCAAAGTTGCGGATGAACTCGCTGTCAAATACCCCAAGGTCCACGTTATTCACCACCCAAAAAATCTTGGTTACGGGGCCGCCCTCCAGGATGGTTTTAAATACGCCAATAAATTTGAATATGTGCTTTTTACCGACGGCGATAACCAATATGACGTTTATGACTTTAAAAAGTCCCTCCAGCTTCTTGATCAATATGACATGGTGATCGGGTATCGTGAATTCAACGCAAACAGCAACCTGCGCAAATTAGTATCTATCTGCTACAACTTTTTTATCAGAACGCTTTTCGGGGTTAATTTTAAGGATCTGGGTACGGCTCTGCGGGTAGTTAAAAGGGACGCGGTCAACAAGATACATATAACCTGCACAGGCCCTTTTGCTCCGGCAGAAATAGTTCTTAAACTTGCAAAACTCGGGTTTAATATCGGCATGGTCCCGATTAGGTCCTATCCGCGCTTGCATGGTAAATCAACCTCGTTAATACCAAAAAATGCATTTGAAACAATTAAAGACATCCTGCGGATCTGGTGGCTGATTAGAACTAAACAGTTCTAAAACCTATGAATCTCAAAAAAAACAATATTTTAAACGGCCTTTCTGCGATTCTCCAATCAAAAATTAACCGGATTTACAACAAACCAATAAAACCAAAAGTAATTGCCTATAGCGTAACCTGGCGATGCAACGCAAAATGCCCTATGTGCGGCCTTCAAAGCATGGATAATACACTGAAAGACCCGTCACAAGAATTGAACGCTGAAGAAATAGCAAAAGCTTTTAGTGACAAAGCGCTGAACTCTCTGGACCTTATTCGTTTTACCGGCGGAGAACCTTTCCTAAAAAACGATTTTACAGAGATTGTCGACGCCATTCGCAAAAATGCTGATCCGAAAATATTTTATATAACCACAAACGGCTCATTTCCGGGCAAAATCAGGGATTTCCTCGAATTTTTCAAAAACAAGAATATTAATCTTAACATCCAGGTTTCTTTCGACGCGCCTAATAAATTGAATGATAAGATCAGGGGAATACCAGGGTTATATAATAAAGTCATTGAAACTCTTGAAATTCTAAAAAAAGCCAAGGAATCGATGCCGTCGCTTATTGCAGGCGTTAACCAGACTATTACACGCGAAAACTTGAATGAAATAAACCCAATGAACAAACTGATGAAAAAACTCGAATTAGAACATAAGATATATATTGCCGTCAGCTCACATGAAAGCACGATTTTATCCGGTTTAAGAAAATCTTTTGAATATAAATTAGCTTCAGATTTAAGCGAGGCTGAAATAATTAAGCTTTACAGCGAAATATTTAATATTTCGAATACCAAAGCAAAACCCAAAGGAATTACTGACGTAAACTATTTGTGGCATCTAGTTGAAAAATTCCTTTGGGAAGGCTCAAAAAACAGAATATTGAAACAAGGGAAAATTACCAGTATTCCCTGCCAGGCCGCTTTCCTTTACTTCCGCCTCATGCCAAACGGCGACGTTGTTCCCTGCACGCTTAAACCGGTTGTACTGGGCAACATCAAAAAAGAAAGTTTTTCAGATTTTTGGTATTCAAAAAAGTCGGATGAATTCCGGAAAAGAGAAGTTAAGGCCTGCTCCGGCTGCTGGGTAGAATGCGATATTGTTTCTAATTTCGTCTATTCGCCTTCTATCTTAAAAAGTTTTTTAGGCAGCTTACTATTTGGAAAGCATTAGAATAATATGAGCAAAAAGAGTGTTATTGTATTTTCTTCCGTTATGTTGACAGCCCTCCTGATTCGTTTTTGGGGAATCTGGTTTGACCTGCCATATTTATACTCCACCGAAGAGTACAAAACTGTTAATTATGCGCTTAAAATGGGCGGGGGGGATTTAAACCCGCATTTTTTCAACTATCCGTCATTATACTTATATTTCACACTTAGTATCTCCGGAGTTTATTTCATTTTCGGAAAGCTTGCAGGTTTTTTTTCCAACTCGCATGCGTTTGCTTTGTCTTTCATAAAAAATCCCACAAATATATACCTGATATTGCGTTTTGTTTCCGTTTTATGGTCAACTGCAATAGTAGCTTTAATGTACTTCCTGGGCCTTAAAATGCGTTCCCATAAAACCGGAATTTTTGCGGTGTTAATGTTGTCTTTTATTCCGTCGATAATCCAATCGTCCCATTTAATTCAACCGGCCCTGCCAAGCGCATTTCTTGTTCTTGTGTCTTTTTATTTTTTAATTGATTACTTAAGCCGGGATAATGATAAATCCTTTTATTTTGCCTGTATTTTCTCGGGCCTGGCAATAACCACTTTTTATAATGCAATCCCAATGATTGCTCTTATCCCAGTCGCTTACTGGATAAAGAATAAGCGGATAAAATTGAGTGTTTCATTGCTGGCAGGTGTGTTTTTAATAGTTCTATTTTTTATTATTGGCACTCCGTATTCAATTCTGGATTATAAAACATTTTTGAATGACTTTTCCGGACATTCTGTAGGGTTACATAAAAACCCGCTTGACGGAATGATTCCTGTTTTTCTCCATTACCTATTTATTGGAAATAAAGGGCATGTGTCTGCAAATACTGGAATACCTATTATCGGGTTGCTATGTTTTATCGGGGTATTTAATATAGTTTTTTGCGGTAATGAACGAAAAAAACAGGGCAATTTATTGATTCTTTCAGCCCTGATACTGTTTACTATCCCGGTTATTTTCTATCACAATTCAGGCCCCGGCTATTTGTTTCCGGTTTTCCCTTTATTTATTCTTGCCGGGGCTCAATTCCTGGATACAATAAGCAACAGTAAATATAATAAACTGATCACCGGGGTTTTTATCCTGGCTTTATTGCCGTCAATAATATTTTGCTTAAAACTTGATTACGCGTATACCAGAAAAGACTCAAGGACTATCGCAAAAGAATGGGTGGAATCAAATATCCCTTCCGGTTCAAAAATACTTATTGATATGTACCCTAATTGCCCGCCGATAAAAGAAACAAAAACCCAGTTAACACGCCTTTACAATAAAGCGGTAGAACTTAACCACTATAAAAAAGAATATCTAAAATTACAGTTAGAAGCGTATCCTGTCAGCGATAAAATAACAGGTTATGAGATCTTTAGAATACTGCGTCCTGCAAATGAAGTAAGCGGAACCATAGAAATGGTAAAAGAAGCGGAAAAAGTCCAGGATTTGATTGATATCAGCAATGGGTTCAGTTATTTGCGTAAATCAGGCATTAAGTATATAATCGCAGACAGCGCAGACGAATCAAGCGGCCTCGTTTCCAAAGATAAAGCGCTGATTTACTTTTACACCAATCTGCCAAAACAAGGGAAACTGATAAAGAAATTCTACCCGGAAAATAGGCTCTCTCCCGGCCCGGTAATCAGTATATATAAATTGATATGAACAACACCGATAATTTGCTTGTTTCAATAATTATTCCGGCTTATAATCAGGCTAAAACCCTTCAGCAATGTATAGAAGCAATAAACAGCTCTAACTATAAAAACTATGAAATAATCGCAGTTAATCCTGGCTCAACAGACAATACAGCTGAAATTTTAAAAAATTTTTCAATCAATACTGTCTGCATAAGGAATAAAACTCTTCCCGGGGAAACCCGTAATAACGGCGCTAAGATTGCTAAAGGGGAAGTTTTATTTTTTATTGATGCTGATGTTATTATAACTGAAAAAACAGTGGGGCATATAGCCGGTCAAATTGCCTCAAACACGGAATCAGCGGGTATATCCCTTATATATTCAAAAACAACCCCTAACAATGATTTTTACAGCCAATATCAAAATCTTTTTATACATTACCGGCTTATACAATTGCCAGAATATACGATAACCCCGACAACCTCGTGTTT
>Ga0180007_10001801_pt1 | contig 27186 bp, 28 predicted proteins | sample MM_PC_MetaG_FD_121122 | JGI IMG/M metagenome (GOLD analysis project Ga0180007, IMG submission 121122) | Groundwater microbial communities from the Aspo Hard Rock Laboratory (HRL) deep subsurface site, Sweden - MM_PC_MetaG | ecosystem: Environmental > Aquatic > Deep subsurface > Groundwater... | reverse complement strand
TTACTTTTGAAACCGGAGGAAGAAATACTTCGGGACGTCAATTAGCTCAATCAGTGGTTGACGACATCTCAATCCAGATGCATATCCATGCCTCGCAGCTGGATAGAGGATAAATGCTTACTCTTGTTTTTCCGCATATTTTCAAGTAAAATGAAGGTTCTAGTTTTTCAAATTTAGGTGGAGGATCTATGTTTACCGGCATCGTCCAGGAACTAGGCAAAATCAAAAACATAACCCAAAAAAAGAACCTCAAAAGATTCTTTATTAAGTCAAAATTGGTAAAAAAAGAGCTTAAATTAGGGTCTTCGGTAAGTATTAATGGTGTATGTTTGACCGTGGTTGATCTTAAATGGGACTATTTTGCAGTGGAAGCGGTGGCCGAAACCTTAAGAACCACTAATTTATCTTCACTTCAGGCTGGCGATACGGTTAATCTTGAACCGGCTCTACTGGCGACCGGTCGATTAGACGGTCATTTTGTCACCGGGCATATTGATACCCAGGGCACTATCACGAAAAGACAAACCGTTGGTCAGCAGGAAGAAATTTATATCAAAATCCCTCTCGAATTTCAAGCCCTGATGGTAAGCAAAGGATCTATTTGTATCGATGGTATCAGCCTAACCATTGCGGCGATCAGAGGGGATACCTTTAAAGTAGTGATCATTCCGCATACCCTGAAAAACACGACCCTAAATCAAAAACAAGTTAATCAACTGGTGAATATCGAATTTGATATTTTAGGAAAATACACTTTGGCTAAAACCAATAATTTGCAATTTTCTGATCAAAGCCAGCTTAAGGCTAAGCTCATTGAATATTCAAAATTTGCGTTCCGGGCCAATTTGAATTAGGTTTAGTTATGAAATTTAGTACCATTGAACAAGCTATAACCGAAATTCGAAACGGCCGGATAGTGATCGTGGTTGACGATGAATCGCGTGAAAACGAGGGCGATCTGGTTTTGGCGGCAGAAAAAGTTACTCCCCAAGCCATCAACTTTATGATTACCCACGGTAAAGGTCTAGTTTGTGTTCCGATGCAGGGCGACCGCTTAGACCGGCTTGGCATCCAGCAGATGGTTTCTCAAAATACCGAAGCGATGCGTACCGCCTTTACGGTTTCCGTAGATGCCGCAAAAATGCACAAGGTTACCACCGGGATTTCTCCTGCGGATCGAGCTAAAACCATCGAGGTATTAATTAATCCGGCCAGTAAAAAAAGCGAATTAGTTCATCCCGGGCACATCTTTCCTTTGAGAGCATTTCCAGGCGGAGTGTTAAGGCGTGCCGGACATACCGAAGCCGCAGTCGATTTAGCTACTTTGGCGGGCTTGTTTCCGGCCGGGGTCATCTGTGAAGTAATCAAAAAAGACGGCCACATGGCGCGCACGCCTGATCTTTTTAAGTTAGCTAAAAAACATAACCTTAAAATTATCAGCATTGCAGATTTAATCCGCTACCGGATGCGCAAAGAGGGACTGGTTAAAAAAGTTACTAAGGCAAACTTGCCGACGCGTTTTGGGGATTTTACTTTAGTTACTTATAAAGATAAAATAAGCGGGGACATTCACCTGGCTTTAGTTAAGGGCAAAGTTTCCGGCAAAAAGAACGTACTGGTCAGAGTTCATTCCGAATGTTTAACCGGGGATGTTTTTGGATCGAAACGCTGCGATTGCGGAGATCAGCTGGAAATCGCGCTTAAAAGGATTAACCAGGAAAAGTCCGGAGTATTGTTATACATGCGGCAGGAAGGGCGCGGAATCGGCCTGGAAGCTAAATTAAAGGCTTATCAGCTGCAGGATCAGGGATTAGATACGGTAGAGGCCAATGAATCACTAGGTTTTGCTGCGGATCTTAGAGATTATGGAATCGGAGCACAAATTTTAGCGGATTTAGGATTATCAACCATAAAGCTGATGACTAATAATCCTAAAAAAATAGTTGGCTTAGAAGGTTACGGATTAAAAATTGCAGAACGGGTTCCGGTTAAAATTGCGCCGAATCTGCATAACAAAAGGTATTTGAAAACCAAACACGAAAAATTAGGGCATTGGTTGTCATAAAAAGGAGGAATGAATCATGGTAAAAATAATTGAAGGAAAGCTAAATGCAGAAGGGTTTAAGTTTGGGATCGTAGTTTCACGTTTTAATGAGTTGGTGTCTAAAGGATTGCTCGAAGGAGCGCTGGACTGCCTGAGGCGCCACGGAGCAAAAGATGCCGCCATCGATGTGGTATGGGCTCCGGGTTCTTTTGAAATGCCGATGGTGACCAAAATGATTTTGAAAAAGAATAAATATGATGCAGTCATCTGTGTAGGGGCTGTCATCCGGGGCAGTACTCCTCATTTTGATTTTGTGGCATCCGAAGCCGCCAAAGGCATTGCTAAAGTTTCTTTAGATTCTGCGGTACCAGTAATCTTTGGCGTACTCACCACCGATACACTTGAGCAAGCACTGGAAAGAGCCGGAGCAAAGCCGGGCAACAAAGGCTTCCAGGCCGCCATGTCTGCCATTGAGATGGCCAATTTAGTAGAAAGCATATAATTCCTTAAAAGGAGGCGACCGTGGCACAAGTTAAAATTGAAGGTGTAACCAAAAGATTTGATGATGTAGTAGCAGTAAAAAATGTTGATTTACATATTAAGGACCAGGAGTTTTTAGTTTTAGTTGGCCCTTCGGGTTGCGGAAAAACCACGCTGTTAAGAATGATCGCTGGTTTAGAAGAAATTTCCGAAGGAACCGTCTCGATTGGAGATTTAGTGGTAAATGACGTTCCTCCTAAGGATCGTAATATTGCCATGGTTTTCCAAAACTACGCACTTTACCCGCACATGAAAGTTTACGAAAATATGGCCTTTGGCTTAAAATTGCGCGGGCATTCTAAAAAAGAAATTGACCGACGGGTAGCCGATGCCGCCGAAATTTTGGATTTATCTAATCTTTTAAAACGGCTGCCGAAACAGCTTTCCGGCGGTCAGCGTCAAAGAGTAGCTTTGGGTAGAGCCATCGTTAGACATCCTCAAGTATTTTTGATGGACGAGCCGCTTTCAAACCTGGACGCTAAACTTCGAGTGCAAATGCGTGCCGAGCTTAAAAAAATCCACGACCGCTTAAAAACCACCATTGTTTATGTAACTCACGATCAGGTTGAAGCGATGACCCTGGGAGAGCGCATCGCAGTTATTTTAAAGGGCGAACTGCAACAGGTTGATTCGCCGCTCAAGATTTATGAAAAACCGGATAATCGATTTGTCGCTGGCTTTATCGGCAGTCCTCCGATGAACTTTATTAAAGGGGGATTAGCGCAGGAAGGCGACCGCCTGGTTTTTAAATGCTCCAGTTTTAAATTTCCGATCCCAAAAGATTTTGAGGAATTTATCAGGGAATACGTTGGTAAAGATGTTACGCTGGGGATTAGACCCGAAGATATTATTGATGCTAAAAACCAGGATTGGCTGACCGAGAAAATGGCGGTATCCACTAAAGTTAACTTTAGAGAGCTGATGGGATCCGAAACCTATCTTTATTTAAAAGCCGGTTCCGAAAGCTTAGTATCCAGGGTGGACGCAATGTGTGATACGGCCTCCGGTTCAGCTTTTAATGTAGTAATAAATTTAAGAAAGATTCATCTTTTTGACTGCGATACCCAAAAAGTAATCTTTTAGTAGAAGATAGCCTTGGCAGAAGAAAAAATTGTAGAAAAACTTATCTTTGAATTATCGGACGAGGGAAACTGCGGAACCTTTCTCCCCGAACTAGATGTACCCCAGGTGAGCTTGCCCGAAAATTTATCCAGAAAAAACCTGCCGCTGCCCGAAGTTTCAGAAGTAGAAACCGTCAGGCACTTTACTAAGCTTTCTCGGTTAAATTTTGGCGTAGATTTAGGATTTTATCCTTTGGGATCCTGCACCATGAAGTATAATCCCAAGATCAATGAAGAAATTGCAGCATTAGCTGGTTTTGCCAGGCTCCATCCATACCTGGAAGAAGATCAAATCCAGGGGATATTGGAACTCCTCTATAACTTTGAGGAATATCTTAAAGCATTGTTTGGTTTTTCTGCCTATACTTTTCAACCCGCCGCCGGTGCCCACGGTGAACTTACCGCATTGATGATGATTAAGGCCTACCATAAAGACCAGAGACAGGAGACCAGAGATAAGATTATAGTTCCAGATTCTTCGCATGGGACTAATCCGGCGTCAGTTACTATGGTTGGTTTCAAATCGGTGGTAGTGAAATCAAATCCGCAGGGTGGGGTCGATTTAGATGCATTAAAAGCTGTGGTAGGTGACGATACCGCGGGTATTATGCTAACTAATCCCAATACTTTAGGTCTTTTTGACGAAAATGTTATTAAGATTGCAGAGGTTATCCACAAGGCGGGCGGTCTTTTATACTATGACGGCGCGAATGCTAATGCCTTATTAGGAAAATCACGTCCGTCCGATTTAGGTTTTGACGTTGCTCACTTTAATTTGCATAAAACATTTTCCACTCCGCATGGTGGGGGCGGGCCGGGGTCCGGTCCGGTAGGAGTAGCGGAAAAATTAGTTCCTTATCTTCCACAACCCAGAGTTATTAAAGAAGGTAATAAGTTCAAATTAAAAACTGCCGACCCAGATAAATCGATTGGCAAAGTGCATTCGTTCAATGGAAATATTGGAGTGATCATAAAAGCTTTCTGTTACGTAAGACTTTTAGGGAAAGCTATTCAAGAAGTCAGCGAAGATGCGGTTTTGGCAGCCAATTATCTTATGCAGAAGCTTAAAAAGTATTATTACCTGCCGTACGATCGAACCTGCCAGCATGAGTTTGTGCTTTCGGCCAAATGGCAGAAAGAAAAATATGGAGTGAAGGCTTTGGATATTGCCAAGCGGCTGATCGATTATGGAATTCATCCGCCAACCGTATATTTTCCTTTAATTGTTGAAGAAGCTTTAATGATTGAGCCTACCGAAACCGAGTCAAAAGCTACCCTGGACCGCTTTATTGAGGTGATGATTCAAATTGCCAAGGAATGCGAACAAAATCCGGAAATAGTTAAATCATCACCTAAAAGTACTCCGGTTTCCAGGTTAAACGAAACCCAGGCGGCCCGTAATCCAAAACTAAAATGGGAACCCCAAACCTCAAAATAGAGATATCTCCAAAATTTGCTGGGCCGCAAAACATGGCGGTCGACGTACAGCTTCTTAAGGACTTCGAAAAAGGTAAAATCGGCGCAACATTGCGAATTTACTCCTGGGCACCAGCTTGTTTATCTTTAGGCTATTCTCAAAAAAAAGAAAAATTACTAAATGAAAGATTAGTTAAACAATACGGCTGGGATGTAGTTAAACGCCCAACCGGAGGAGGAATTGTTTTTCATAACGAGGATGAGATTACATATTGTTTAATTTTACCTTATGATTTTAAAGGATTACCGCAAGGATTAATCCCTTTATATAAGTACATCTCGGAGATTATTGTATCTGCACTTAAAAAGATTGGCGTACCTGCCGCAATTAGTAATAATGCAGCCCGCCGTGAAAATGCGGACCTTTGTTTTTCTTATCCGGCCGAATATGAAGTTGTAGCTAATGGAAAGAAAATCGTGGGGAGCGCTCAAAAACGCGGCAAAAGAGGCTTTTTACAACATGGGAGTATCTTTGTCACAAGAAAAAACTATGATAATTTTTTTAAAGTATTAAAAGCCGGATCAGCTACCGATCTCGAAAGTGCGATTTCGGTTGAAGAAGTTTTAGAAAAAAAAATCGATGATAAAGAAATTATTGCAGCGCTTAAAGAAAGTTTTACTTCTGTTTTTAATAGGAATACAATATAAATATGGCCACCTGGCAGGAAACTTTTAAAAAAATCAATGAGTTCAAATACGAGCTGCCGAAATCCTTCCTTGAAGGGATGCGGGTTCCCGGCATTATTTATGCCGATGAGCAGATGATGGATCATATTTTTTCGGAGAATGCGCATATCCAGGTTGCCAATGTGGCTTATTTACCTGGGATTGTCAGGGCGTCACTGGCGATGCCGGATATCCATTATGGTTACGGTTTTCCGATTGGAGGCGTAGCGGCCTTTGATCCTGAAAACGGCGGGATCATTTCACCCGGCGGAGTTGGTTTTGACATAAATTGCGGAGTGCGAATCCTACGTACTGATCTTAAAAGAGAAAAAGTTTTACCCAAAATAAAAGATATGGTTTACGCCTTAGCCAATAACGTGCCGTGCGGAGTGGGTAGAGTCGGATCCATAAAACTTAAACTTTCGGATTTAGAAAAGATTATGAAAAAAGGATCAACCTGGGCAGTAGAAAATGGTTACGGCTGGCAAGAGGATGTTATTCATACCGAGGGAAAAGGGTGTCTGGAAGGAGCTGATCCGGAATGCGTTAGCAGCCGGGCTAAAGAACGCGGTCTTCCACAGCAGGGAACCTTGGGTTCAGGCAATCATTTTGTGGAAGTGCAATACGTTCAAGAAATTTATGATGAGGCTGCGGCGCGCGTGATGGGGATCGAAAAAGACACGGTTACGATTATGATTCATAGCGGGTCGCGGGGATTAGGACATCAGGTCTGTACGGATTATATTTCGATTATGTTAAATGCGTCTCGAAAATATGGAATTGCTCTTCCTGATCGCCAACTTTGCTGTGCTCCGGTTAATTCTCCTGAAGGCAATGAATATTTTGCGGCGATGGCTGGTGCAGCTAACTATGCCTGGACTAATCGGCAGATGATGATGCATTGGGCTCGAGAAGCTTTTGCGCAAGTAGTGGGCGGGACTCCGGAAAAACTAGGTATGGATCTTATTTATGACGTTGCTCACAATATCGCTAAAATGGAAATGCATAACGGAAAATTACTTTGTGTGCATCGCAAAGGGGCAACGCGAGCTTTTCCTGCCGGCCATCCGGAGATTCCAGAGGATTATAAGGAAATTGGTCAGCCGGTTATTGTTCCGGGGGATATGGGACGCTGTTCTTTCTTGTTAGTGGGAACGCAAAAAGCAATGGAAGAATCATTTGGTTCGGTTTGTCACGGTGCCGGCCGGATGATGAGTAGAACCAAGGCTTCGCATACTTTTAAAGCTGATAAACTAGTTGCAGATTTAGCCGGTAAAGGAATTGTAGTTCACGGCGCCAGTAAACGGGGCCTATCCGAAGAAGCTCCGGAAGCCTATAAAGATGTACGGAATGTGGTAAATGTAGTGGAAGGCGCTGGGTTAGCCAAAAAGGTAGCCAAGTTAAAACCCCTCGGCGTAATCAAAGGATAAAAATCTCCGATTTTTCAAAAAAAATGCCTCTCAAACTGAAATTTCATACCGGAAACGCAGATATACCAATGCAAAGAGGCAAACCCCGATTCGCCACGATGAACATATGCCCTGAAATAAATATTAACTAAGGAACAGGGCTTATGAGTATTAATTTTTATCCTACAATTTTAGTAGCTTCTACTGGTTTATCTGCCAAGCAGGGTGTGTCTAATGATCCACAAAAGCTGATAAAAAAAGCTGAACACCTGATTCGTATGGGTAATTTTGGGGGAGCAATTGATCAAATTGAGACAGCACTAACGTTAATCCTAACCCCCACACAAAAGGATAAAATAAATGATTGCTTGAGTTATATTGTTTCGAAATTGGAAAAGCAGCCAACGCATACGCCAAAAAGAATGTTGGTGTTAGCTAAGGCATATTTATTATTGGATAGAAAAGAAGAGGCATATTATCAATTTCGGCAATGTCTTGAATATCCAGGAGTTTCTAATGAGGCTCAAGGATATGTTGATAAAATTGTCCAGTCTTTAATTTCCGATAATTTACATTTAGCAGGCTTATTTTTTACAGAAGGAGAAATTGACGAGGCGATAAGTTGTTATCAATCAATTCTTGAATTTGTGCCGGATTCGGTTGAGGCCCACGTTCAATTAGCACTGCTTTATTCTCAAATTCCAGATCACTTTGAAAAGGCGATTGTCGAAGCTGAGCTAGCTTTAAGCTATGATCCGGATAATCGGTTTGCTTACGTTGCCTTGCTTACCGCGTACACCAATACGTTTCAATACGATAAAGTTTTGAGTCTGGTAGAGGATGAGCATCTATTAGAGAAATATCCTAATGATGCCAGTATTAACTATCTTTATGGAAAAACGCTTTTTGATTATGTTCCAACCCAACCGGCTACCCGAGAAATTTTGGGGCAAATGCTAGAAAATGATTCTATTGATTTTTCCGCTCAGCAATTATCAGAAATAAATTACTTTATGTCTTTTGCCGTTTATTTTGATGTGAATGCAGTTAGTAATTTTGAAGAAAATCGTAAAACGATTATCGATTTATTAGAAAATGCAGTGCGTCTGAATCCGCATTATCAGGATGCCTGGGTGCTTTTATCGTATGCCAGATATCAGGCTGGGGCCTTTTTAGTAGGGCAAAACCGTAAAATTGAAGCGCTAAATTATCTTAATGATGCACTTGAAGCTGCCGAACAAGTGTATAAAAACGGCAGTCATGATTTGCGGTACTTAAGATATTGTGGAAGCAATGAAGAAACAACTGAGACCATAAATAAAATACTTTATGTATTATTACACGAATATTCAGAAACCGAAGTTAAGTTACTTTTAGGAAGAGCTTGTATGCTATGCGGTGATTACGAGGCTGCGGTAAATTATTTTAGTTCGTTTAAAAATGATAATGGTGAAATTCCGGAAGAAATCCAAAGAAAATTCGATTATATTGCCACATTAATTGAAGTGCATTAGTCTAAAGCTAACCTAGTTTTGCTTAAAAACCCGGACGAATATAATAAGGGATATCAATTGGCCAGCCTTCATCTGAGGTTAATAATGAATTTTGATAGGCATTTAAACTTCCCCTTAAGGCTTCAGCCATTTTATTAGCATCCTCTTGGGTAAGATTTCCCATTATTCCTCGATTAACCGATACCTCTAGGCTTCTAATTGATCCATCCGTTTCTAGTACAAGACGTACGATTATTTCGCCTTTTTTTTCCGTGTCGCCTTTAAGTATGGAATTATTATAGGCAGCTCTTACTGCTTTTTTTAAGCGGGCTCGAAATGGACTAGTTTCATCCATAACCATTTTTTCTGCAGTAAAGATTCTACCGTCTTGAGTAGTAACCGTTCTTTCCTCTGTTTTGTTACCTGCATCCTGTGTAAATCCGTGGTAGCGACTTGGAATTCTTGGATTATTTACTCTGCCAAAACCATGGATAGTCATGATACCTTCACTCCCTGAAAGAGGCCTTTTGAGCTAATCGTTAAAGAATGCCCCTTTCTATATATATTATCGTGATAAATGGCCTAAAACTTGCATGAAATTGGCGATTTTAAGCAAAATAGTGGGGGGCAGAAGTGAAATTTATCGACAAAAGGCTCGATAGGTAGTAAGTAAAGATTTAGCTCTATCAAATGGAGGATTTTATGCCACTAGTTAAGGGAACCGAAGGCGGCGCTTATAAAATTATGAGGTTCCCCAAGAAAATAAATATAATCCGCAAGCAGACTGTGATCAAAAAAGGCAAAGAACAAACCGAAAAGACGGTTTTTTCAATATCTTCTAACGTATCGCCGCAGGAATTGACGCGAAGCGTCAACTTTTTATTGGGAACGCAGATTGAGAACATTGATATTAATGACGATGGTGAAATTTCGGATAATGAATTGATTGCGCTGGATCAGATATTAGAAGATAGGGAAAAAGAAAAGCAAGAAAACACCATTATTCTGGATGTAACTTACGGAAAATAAATTATTAGGAGTTAAGCTATGGCAGTTATAGATGGCAAATTAAATATTGCGGGAAAATATTTTCGGGGAGGCAGGGCTCCCGGAATCAGGGAAGCGGCGCACATATTCAGACAACGGGGTGAGGCTGGGAGACTGTTGAGGACCGGTTGCGATAGTTTTGCGGTGATGCGTTCGGAAGATGCAGGATTAACTGTTCCGGAGCGGGTCAACCGGCTGATGTTAAGCCGGCAGGCCATGACCAGGATCATGTGTGTTCCTGAAGCAAGGATTACTCCGCTTGAAATTTTATTTTTGTCGGACCTGGGCGTGGTGGAAGAGATTATTGTTCCTCCTAGGTTTTTTAATAAAGGCGAAAAGAGCCGCAGACTTGAATTTTTGATCGGGATCCGGGCGGACCAAAACGGCAGGGATTTTTTGGACGTAACTACCGGTCGGGAAAATTACCGCGTAAATGCAGAAGGGCTCGCGGTGGGGCTAACCCGGCACATGGCGGAGGAGATTATTTCGGCCATAAATGTTAAAACTACGCTGGGCGTCAGATTTCCTGCCTCGAATGAAAGCCGGTATCTGTCGGTTGCGGTCAGGGATGAAGTCTGGAAGTCTGAAAGGCGCTTAAGACATACCGGGATGTCCGGGTATTTTTTGGCAAAGGATCCAGATGGAACCCCGCGGATACAGGGTTTGCGCTATTCGGTTGAGCAATTTACCGAAACCAAAGATAATGTAGATCGTGATTTCGGCGTGGTGCTGGCCCGCGAAATAATGTTATAATCACCTTCGTTATGCAAACCGAAGCCCACGAAGCAATGTTTTACGATAAATTAAAGGACGGTTCTGTTAAATGCCGCCTTTGCCCCTGGAATTGTGTAATTGATGATGGGCGAGCCGGCTATTGCGGGGTACGCCAAAACGTTGATGGAACCCTTTATTCAGTTATCTACGGCAAAGCCACCAGTGTGGCGGCGGATCCCATCGAGAAAAAGCCTCTCTATAATTTCAGGCCGGGAACCAGAGTTTTATCTTTAGGTACTTACGGTTGTAATATGCGCTGCGGGCACTGTCAAAACTGGCAGATCTCACACGTGATTCCGGTCAAAGATTTTACTTCGGGAAAAACTTTTAAAGTGGTGGAACCGCCGCGCTCCGAAGAGATTCCCCCCGAAAAATTAGTTACGCTGGCGATCGAAAATGATTGTGCGGGAATTGCCTGGACCTATAACGAACCTACCATCTGGTTTGAATATGCTTATGACGGTGCCAAACTGGCTAAACAAAATGATTTGTATACCGTTTTTGTTACTAATGGTTATATCAACCTGGAACCATTGGCGGCCATTGCTCCATATTTAGACGCTTACCGCGTAGATATTAAAGCCTTTAATGACGATGCCTATAAGTTATTATGCAAAGTCCGATCAATGCAGCCGGTTTTGGATGCAGCCAAGGCCGCTAAACATAAACATAACATGCACGTCGAAGTAGTTACTTTAATTATTCCCACCTTAAACGATGATGATAAGCAATTAACCGGCATTGCCAATTTTATCAAAAATGAATTAGGTGCCGATGTTCCCTGGCATGTAACCCGTTTTGTACCTTATCTGGAATTTAAAAATTACGAAGTAACTCCGGTAGAAACGCTGGAAAGAGCCGTAGAGATTGGTTATAAAGCCGGATTAAAGTACGTATATATTGGTAATGTTGCTGGTCATCCCGCGGAGCATACTTATTGCCCCAAATGTAAAAAAGGCTTAATTGAAAGGCACGGCTTTAGTATCGGAGCTTTTAATATTGATGAAGCTAATCAATGTATTTTCTGCGGCGAAAAGATCGATATTACTTAATTTTTTACCTTCTGAATACTATTCTGAGGACAACCAACACGATTACCGCTGCCATGGTAAAGAATAAAAGTATTACGCGGGTAGCTTTAATGGGATGCACGGTTTGGTGTCCCGGAGCAACAATTTCTAGGCTATCAGCATGAATATCTAAGTCTCCCCCGTGTTGTTTACAAGCCCGATGAAATACTCCAATTACGGTTACGGTGTCGCCTTTGAAGTTGTAAGATCCGGCTTGTTTGATTTTATCGGCCATTTCATTTGGCATGAAAATTCCGATGGCGTTATATCTATCCGATACATTAACCCAGGCATATTTTCCGCGTTTCATTACATTGCCGATAACTTCACCATTAAATTCAACCGTTTTGCCGTCTAAAATTTGTTCGTTATCGATTAGATATGAACTGTCAACGGTAGTGGCGGCAAAAGCAGCGACAGCAAGTAGGGTACAAAGTGCAAACACTAAGATTATAATTTTTTTAAGCATATTATCCCTTTCCTCTAAAGGTAGCAATAAAGAAACCGATTAAAGCAAAGATCGACATAAATTCGAGTCGACCTAACCACATCTGAAGAATAAACACTACTTTTAATCCAGCGGGCATCGCAGGACTGGTAATTCCACAGGATAAACCAACGTTGGCGGCCGCGGATACCGATTCGAAAGCGGCCTGCTCAAGCGGATAGCCGTAAATGATGCCGGCTACGGTACCTAAGAAATAAGTGATTAAATAAGCCAGAATAATTAACAGCGTAGTTCTGACAAATTTTTCTGTCATGATAATATCTTTGATATGGTGAAATTTAGCTGAGATTACCGCGGTTCCAGGAGACATAACGCGTTTTACATCCTGGAATAATGCTTTAATAAAAATCCCAACACGTAAAACTTTGATTCCGCCGGCAGTTGAACAAGCCGATCCGCCGATGGCCATGGCCAGCATGGCACCAAACATAGCAATCGTTTTCCATTCAAATACAAATTGCTGAGCATAAATAGTCATGTAGCCGGTGCCGCTGTGCGCGGATAAGATCTGATAAAATCCCTTTCTAAAAAGAGCTAACCAATTGGGGTAAGTATCCATGCGGGTGAGTCCGATCGCGGTTAAGGTAAAAATAATTAGTACGCTAAAGAGCAGGGTTTTAGTTTCGATGTTGGTTCTTAATTCTTTCCATTTTCGATCCCACAGGGCGTAATGCAGACCAAAGTTAAGGGTACCTAAAATCATTAATGCCATGGTAACCAATTCAAACGGAAAGCTGTGATAATAAAGAATACTTTGCGAATAAGGAGTAAATCCTCCGGTATCAAACGCCGCCATAAAAATCCAGAGACCGTTTAAAAATGATTCTAAAAGCGGGATACCTTCAAAAAAAGCAACGACCGTCAACATGAAAGTGCCGATTACTAAATAAACGATACTGATCAGCCAGATAAAACGTGCGGTTTGAATTACATTGGGCAAAACCTTTTCTTCGCGGGCTTCGCCGACGTACATGCGGTAGGCCCCGGCGGTTCCTTTAATTAAAAAAGTTAAACCGATAACCACAATTCCCTGACCACCTAAAAACATCATCAAATGGCGCCACATATTTAAGGAAATTGAAATGTGGTCTTTGCCTTGCAGGATGGAAAGCCCGGTGGTGGCAAACCCGCTCATCGAATCAAAGCAAGCGTCCAAAAATGAGCCAAATTGTCCCGAAAGATATAAAGGAATGGCGCCGATAAACATGGCCGCCAACCATGCGGTAGCAGCCACTACCAGGCCGTGCATCCAGTTTAAGTCCTTACGCGTTGAACAAATGATTTGCAGCACTAATCCGATGGCTAAACCGGCAAAAAGGGCAATCCCGAAATTCAGCGCCATGGCGTATTCTAAAAAGAGAATGCCGGTAATGAGGGGAATGATCATGACTAGTCCCAAGGCAACGATTAATCGTCCGATGTGGAAACCAATTACTTTGAAATCATCTAGTCTGGGTCTGAGTAGCATATTTTTAAGACTTCCCTAAAAATATTCTTTTTAGTTCTTTTTCTTTGCTGGGGAGCGCCAATGCAATTACGTCGTCGCCAACTTCAATGACCGTATTTCCTTTAGGGAAAATAACTTTATCTCCACGGATGATGGTAGTAATAACCGATTCGGCGGGCAGGACTAAATCTTTAATCATCTTGCGGGCGGCCGGTGAGGCTGCGTTGATCACGGTTTCGGTAATGGCAATTTGACCTCTTTTTAAGGTGAGGAGGGTAATAATGTCGCCGACGGTGGCTTCTTCTTCGATCAGTTTAGCGATAACCGTGGTGCTGGAAACGGCATCGACGCCCAATGAATTAAAGGTTTCCTGGTTTTTGGGGTTATTGATGCGGGCAATGGCGCGGGGTACCCCAAAAGTTTCTTTGGCCAGCTGACAAATAACTAAGTTATCTTCGTCATCGCCGGTAACTGCCGCAACTACCTGGGCGCGCTCCATGCCGGCGTCTTCCAATATATGCGGATCGCAGCCGTCGCCGCTAATGACTAAAATATTATCGACGTCTTCTGAAAGTTTTTGGGTAATATTTGCATCTTTTTCTACTAAAACAATATCGTGTCCGCGGCTTTTTAAGGTTTTAGCTAAAAATTCTCCGACTTTTCCGCCGCCCACAATTACAATAAACATTATGCTTTAGCCTCCGTTTTTGCCAGTAGGCCTTTTTTTAATCCCAGGTGGTCTCTTAGCTTTTTAAGCGCGGTTACTTTGGCCAGCCCTAAAATCAGGTCGTCAGTTTTGATTATAACCTCTGGAGTGGGAAGGATTACTTGCCCTTTTCTTAAGATTGCAGTGGCGGCAAAGTCAGACCCAATATTTAGATCTTCAACTTTTTTCCCGTCAAATTTAATGCCGATTTCAAATTCGATCAAGGCGTGTTCTTTGCCGACCGGGATATGATAGATAAATACTTCCTGGAGCAGCATGTTTTTAATAATATCGGCCGAGATTTTGGTGGTGCAAATGGTTTCTAGGCCGAATCGGCGGTAAATGACGGATCTTTCGGGATCGTAAATGCGGGTGATGACCTTAGGAACTTTAAAGATGCGTTTGGCAACTTGAGAAGCCATGATATTGGAGTTGTCGCCGTTGGTAACTACCGCCATGGCGTCGGCGCGTTCGATGCCGGCTCTTTTTAAAATATCGGGGTCAAATCCGATGCCGGTGATTGTGATGCCGTTAAAAGCTGATCCGAGGCGGTTGAATGACTTGGGGTTTTTATCAACGATCACTACGTTATGGCCTTCCTGAGAAAGCATCTGGGCCATTTGGGATCCGACTCTTCCGCAGCCGACAATAATTATATGCATGTGCTAAATCCCCTTAATAAACTTGCTATCCGATAAAACGACTGATAAAAGCTGCGACGTACTGATTTAAAAAGATAATCAAGGGCGCAAATACCAGAGATACTACCGTGATTAATTTTATTAAAATATTGATTGCCGGTCCAGCGGTATCTTTAAAAGGATCGCCCACGGTGTCGCCAATGACGGTGGCGGCGTGTTCGGGACTCTTTTTACCGCCGAAATGACCTTCTTCAATATATTTCTTAGCGTTGTCCCAGGCGCCGCCGGCATTCGCCAGAAAAATGGCCATCGGTACACCGGTAATTAAAACGCCGGCTAAAAGACCCGCGAGAGCTTCCGGTCCAAATGCGATTCCCACCAAAAGAGGAATTAAAACCGCTGCCAGTCCCGGAGCAATCATTTCTTTTAATGCCGCTTGAGTCGTAATATCTACGCAGCGGGCATAATCGGCTTTGGCTTGATTTTCCATTAAGCCTTTGATTTCTTTAAACTGGCGTCTTACTTCACCCACCACTAAAAATGCAGCTCTGCCTACCGCTTGCATAGTTTGGGTAGTGAAGAGAAACGGAATAACACCGCCTACAAATAATCCGGCAATAACGCGCGGCTGCATAATATCAATAACGGTCATACCGGCAACCTGAGTGTAAGCAGAGAATAACGCTAACGCGGTCAATGCCGCTGATCCAATTGCAAATCCTTTGGCGATGGCGGCGGTGGTGTTTCCAGCCGCATCTAAAGAGTCGGTGATTTTTCTGATTTCTGGCCCAAGATGGCTCATTTCAGCAATGCCGCCGGCGTTATCAGCGATCGGGCCGTAGGCGTCAACCGAAACCGTCATGCCGGCAATGGAAAGCATGCCGAGTGCCGCGAGGGCGACGCCAAACATACCTACGAAATGATAAGAAACTAAAATGGTAATACCGATAACCACTAACGGCAGAACCGTACTTTTCATTCCGGTTGCAATACCGGCAATAATGACGGTGGCCGGACCGGTTTGTGCCGATTCAGCAATTTTTACTACTTGTTTTCCAGAGGTAAAATACTCGGCTACGTAACCCATTACTAATCCGGAAATCAGACCAAATAAAATGGCCCAGAAAGGATTGATGCTGCCGTACCAGAGTGTAGACAAAAGTAAGGCCGCAATAATAAATAAAGTTGCGGAGGCAATCGTTCCGTTACGCAATGATTTTTGGGGGTTCATATTTTTTCCGGTTCTGACAAAGAAAGTTCCGATAATCGAAGCAACGATGCCGATCGCTGCCAAAAGCAAACAGAAAACCACTCCTTTTACTTTTGCGGCCGGAGTAGGGAGGGTGGCCACTGCAATTACGATTCCGGCAATAATGGCGCCTACGTAAGATTCATACAAATCGGCTCCCATCCCGGCTACGTCGCCTACGTTATCTCCAACTAAGTCGGCAATCACGGCAGGGTTGCGAGGATCATCCTCAGGAATTCCGGCTTCTACTTTACCTACTAAATCGGCACCGACGTCCGCCGCTTTGGTATAAATACCGCCACCGACACGGGCAAATAATGCTACCGATGAAGCTCCCATCGAAAATCCGGCGATTAAACTGGTCGCTAGTCCTAAACCAAAACTTTGATAGAAAATAAAATACAATAGTGAAAGCGCAAAAAGACCGATGGAAACTACGTACATTCCCATCACTGCGCCGCCGCTAAAAGCAATTTCTAAAGCATGATTAAAGCTTTTGGTAGCGCCGTGGGCGGTACGGGTATTGGCGCGGGTCGCAATTTTCATTCCTAAATATCCGGCCGAAAGCGAACAAACTGCTCCTACTAAATAGGCGACGGAGGTTTGCCAGTTTATGCCAAAAAATAAAACTACGGTTAAAACCACCACAAAAATAGCGATGGCTTTATACTCGCGTTTTAAGAAGGCCATGGCTCCGGTGTGAATGGCTTCCGAAATTTCAACCATGGTTTCGTTTCCGGGATCCTCCTTCATTACTTTGGCGGCCAGGTACACGATGAAAATAATTCCGATAGCTCCGGTCAGTGTTGCGATCAAGATAAGATTCATTTACTTTTCCCCTTTCTAATGACAGGCGCTGGTTGCGCTTTTATGGGTTAATAAATTCATTAACCCGATTAACAAACCTAAAACTAAAAATGCTCCGGGCGGCAAGACCATGATTAGGGCCGGATTATAGGATGGGCCAAGCAAACTAAATCCTAAAATGCTGCCGCTGCCTAAAATTTCGCGGACCGAGCTGACTAAAATTAAAGCTAAAAGAAAACCAAATCCCATGCCGAGTGCATCCATAATTGAATTGGACAGCGTGTTTTTAGATGCAAAAGCTTCGGCGCGGCCAAAAATAATGCAGTTAACCACAATTAATGGAATAAAGATTCCTAATGATTTATGCAGGGCCGGCGCAAAGGCGGCTAATAATAAATCCGCAATGGTGGTAAAAGACGCGATTACAATAATATAAGTAGGAATGCGGATTTTTTTGGGAGTAATGTTTTTAATTAATGAAACGATGATGTTTGAACCTAATAAAACAAAAGTTGAAGCAACCGCCATGCCGATTCCATTGATGACGGTGGTGGTAACCGCCAGCGTGGGACACATGCCCAGGAGTAATCTGAAAACCGGGTTTTCCTTATAAATGCCTTTGGTAAATTCCGAAACTAAGCTCATTTAACTCTCAATCTGCTGGATTTGCCTTTTCTTGGGTGACAGTACTCCACCCGAAACTAAAAGTTTAACGGCATCTTCCAGCCGCATATCTAACATTATTACATCTTTTTTAGGGAAAGCTACTACATAACCGGTAGCCGGAGTAGGGCTGGTTGGAACAAAAACGGTATAAAGATCGGTTTTGGTTGCCTCCGCAATATCTTCCGGTCCGTTGCCGGTCACAAAGCCGATCGCCCAGACACCCTTGCGCGGATACTCAACTGCACAAACTTTGCGGAAAGCTTTAGTTTCTTTTTGTAAGAAAAGTAATTCATTGACCTGTTTTACTGACGAATAAATGGTGTTAACCACGGGCAGTTTGTATAATATTTTTTCGCCTTGACCTAATATTTGCTTGCCAAAAAGGTGAGTGGTTAAGAAACCAACCACAAAAAAGATAAGCAGGGTTAATAAAATACCCTGGCCGGGGATCGAAATTCCAAAAATATCGGTAATATAACTTCCTAAAAAGTTATCGGCAAAGGTAAAAATGAAAATTAAAAGCCAAAGGGTAACCAGCAGAGGTAAAATAGTGATCATGCCGTTAAATAAATATTTGGTTATTCTTCCCCAGATTTCCTTAGCCATTTTTCCTTAGTTCCTCAACTTCGGCGGGTTTGAGCACCCCGCCCGAAATAACGTAACGGAAGGCTTCGTCCATTTTCATGTCTAAAAGTATAACATCTTTAGCTGGAACTACAATTAAAAAGCCGGTCGCCGGAGTAGGGGTATTAGCGATGAAAATATTGATTAATTTTTCTTTGGCTTTACTCTCAATTTCGCTGGCGGCGTCGGAAGTGATGAACCCGACGGTGTAGATCCCTTTGCGCGGGTATTCAACCAGGCAGGCCCGCCTAAATTCGCCCGCGCCTTTGTGTAGAAACAAGACGTCGTTAACTTGTTTTACTGATGAATAAATACTTTTTACGATCGGAACGTGGCTTAAAAATAATTCTCCCCAGTTAAATAGTTTAGCCCCGATAATATAAGACGCAAAATATCCTACCAGAAAGATTAAAACAATGATCCCGATAATTCCGGCGCCGGGCATCGGTCGGCCGAAAATCATGTTAAAAAGCGGGCCCAAGATACCGTCGAGGAAGTTAAACATGAACATTAAAATCCAGATGGTGACCAAAAGCGGGAGGAGCGTAACCAATCCACGGAAGAAAACGGCGCTAATTCGTTGCCACATGCATATACTCCTTTTTGAGACAAATTCGAAGTGAATTTTAGCATAGAATAGAGCATTATTAAAACGGATTTTTCTGGAGTGTTCAGAAGGGATAAGAGGGATTAAGAGGGCGGAAGAAGGGAAAAACCCTTCTTTCTAGTTGTCCCTCATTTCAACCATATGCTATAATAACCCCACTTTAGTTAAGGAGGACCCATTATGAAACCGACTAGTGCTTATATTTTGATCGAGTCACTCCCCGGCAAGGCCCTGGATTTAGTCAATACCGTTAAGGAAGTTGAAGGAGTTAAGACCGTTCACCTCGTTACCGGACCCTACGACGTAATTGCCTTTGTGGAAGCCTCGGATCTTAAGTCTTTAGGCGAGCTGATCGTGAAGAAAATTCAAGCTTCCGGTTGTGTAGCTAGGACTTTAACCTGTATTACGGTAGAAAAATAGTTATTCTGCCGCGCTCACCAGTCGATTGATTGCCGCTAGATAGGCCTTGGCGGAAGCCACCAAAATATCGGTATCTGCTCCGTGGCCGACAAAGATTCGGCCTTTATCCGTTAGCCTTACCGTTACCTCACCTTGTGCATCCGTACCGCCGGTAATCGCCTGAATGACATAATCTACTAGTTTTGGATCAGTTTTAGTAAGCTTTTTGACCGCTTTGTAGGTAGCATCCACCGGTCCGGAGCCCGTCGCTTTAGTTTTAATGGTTTTGCCCTTGTGGATAAGTACGAGTTCCGTGGACGGTTTTCGTTTCGTTCCGGCAGTAATGTTCAATGATTTCAGCTTATACACTTCGGGAGCAGTATATATTTCTTCTGAAACAATCGATTCGAGATCACGGTCGGTGATATCTTTTTTCTTGTCAGCCAGCTTAATAAATGAATGATAAGACTTTTCCAGATTAACTTTGCTGAGTTTATAACCCAAAGCTTCCAGTCGTTTTTTAAGTGCGCTTCTTCCGGAATGTTTGCCGAGGACTAGTTTGCTTTCTTTAAGTCCGATATCCGATGGATCCATGATTTCGTAGGTTTCCCGGGCGCACATTACACCATGCTGGTGAATGCCGGCTTCGTGGGCAAAGGCGTTGGCGCCCACGATGGCTTTATTGGGTTGGACCAGAAGACCGGTCAAGTTACTGACCAGACGGCTGGCTTTATAAATTTCCTTGGTGTTTATATTTGTTGCCAGACCAAAAAAATCATTACGGGTTTTAATGGCCATCACAATTTCTTCAAGTGAGGCGTTTCCGGCCCGTTCCCCAATTCCGTTAATGGTACATTCAACTTGAGTAGCTCCAGCCTTAACCGCAGCCAATGAATTAGCGACTCCCAAACCAAGATCGTTGTGACAGTGAACACTGATGGCGGCTTTATCCATATTTGGAACATTTTTAATAATGGATTTAATCAAATTGCCGTATTCATCGGGAAGGGTATAACCGACGGTGTCCGGGATATTGACCGTGGTTGTACCTGCATCGATTACTGCTTCGATAATTTTATATAGAAATTCCGGATCGGAGCGGCTGGCGTCTTCACAGGAAAATTCAACGGCAGCGCAATGTGATTTGGCGAGCTTTACCATTTCAACGGCTCTTTCCAAAACTTCAGCCGGTTTCATGCGCAGCTTTTTTTCCATGTGAATCGGAGAGGTTGCAATAAAAGTATGAATCATCGGTTTTTCAGCATCTTTTACGGCTTCCCAGGCGGCTTCAATATCGGCTTTTTTACAGCGAGCCAGTGAACAGATATAAGGTCCCTTAACGGTTCGGGCAATTTGTTGAATGGCGTCCAGGTCACCAGGTGAAGCGATGGCGAAGCCGGCTTCGATTACATCGACGTTAAGACGGGCCAGTTGACGGGCAATATCCAATTTTTCTTCCGTGTTTAGACTGGCCCCCGGGCATTGCTCGCCGTCGCGAAGGGTAGTATCAAATATTTTAATTATTTTAGTCATACATTAAAACCTATAAACCTTAAAACCTTTTCAGTATGCGGAATTCTAGCATGGTAAAAAGTTAGATTCAAACGTTATGGTCTTAATGTCCGCCGACGGCGACATTTTCTACGACTAGAGTAGGGCTGCCGATAGTGGGGGTAAAACGCAGGTCATTGCCGATAGCCGTGATCGATTTAAGCAGTTCAATGATATTTCCGGCAATGGTAATTCCTCGCGTTGAATAAGTCTTTTCGCCGTTTTCGATGACGATGCCTTGAGCGCCAAAAGAAAAATCACCCGAAATTGGATTGGCAGTGTGAACGCCCATCACCCGGGTAATATAAATTCCATCTTTAATATTTTTAATTAATTTATCAGGAGCATCCGTTCCGTTTTCGATATAAAAGTTAGTAGTAGATAAAACCGGAAAAGATTGATAAGAGCCGCGCGCAGCGTTGCCGGTAGGTTTATTTTTAGTTGCATTGGCCGAATAAATATTATGTAAAAAGCCTCGCAGGACGCCGCCGCTAATTAATGATGTTTTTTGGGATGGGATCCCTTCGCCGTCAAAGGGAGCGGTGGCTATACCATTAGCTAAGGTTCCATCATCAACAATATTAATAATTTTAGCGGCAACTAATTTGCCTTTTTTATCTTTAAAAAGTGATTTACCTTTAATTAACGCTTCACCGGAAAGTGGCGTAGTTAAAATTCCTAAAATTTGGGCGGCAATCCGCGGGCTTAACACTAAAGTGGTTTTTCGGCTGCGGGTAGGTCTGGGACCCAAAAGCTCAATGGCATTTTCGGCGGCTTCTTTTCCGATAGCGGTTGCATCTAAATCTTTAAATCTTTTGGCAAAAGAAAAACCCATGCCGGCTTCCAGCGCTTTTCCGTCGCCGGCCACAATTTGAGCAAACCCACCGCAATGATTTCCTTTAAAGCTTCCCGAAAAACCGCCGGAATTTTGCAGGTATACTTCATATTCGGCTTCTTCGTAGGTAACTTTTTCGGTTTTTAAAACTCTTTTATCATAAGCGCGGGCGGCTTCTTCCATGGTTTTAGCCAGCGCGATTTTATTTTCCAGTGGAGTAGCGGAGATATCCGGGCTGTAAATCTCCATTTTAGTTTTAGGCAGGTTATTTTTAGAGAAAGATAAAAATGGATTGGCAGAGGTGCATTTAGTATTATGTAATGCTTTTTTTAAACAATCATCAATGGAGTCGTCATTTAATTCGGAAGTGTAAGCAAAGCCTAATTTTTCTTCCTCTAAAACACGGATGCCCACGCCGGTTTCGGTATGCGAATCCAGGGCTTCGATTTGTCCGTCCAGAATATCAATTTCGAGAGAGGCGTGGGTGGAGACAAATACTTCGACTTCGCCGTTTTGGGCATCTTTGGCTAGTTTTATAATTTGGTCCGCAATGTCTTTTGGTTTCACAGTATTATTTTACCTGTAAGCAAGTTATGACTGAAACGTTAACGATATCGTCCACGCTGCAGCCGCGTGATAAATCGTTAATCGGTTTTGCGCATCCCTGAAAAATTGGACCGACCGCGGTAGCTTTGCCGATACGTTCGGCGATTTTATAACCAATATTGCCGGAAGTTAAATCCGGAAAGATTAAAATATTGGCTTTACCAGCCACATTAGATCCGCGGGCTTTTTTCTTGGCGACGGCCGGAATGATTGCGGCATCCAGCTGCAGTTCTCCGTCGACGGCTAACTTGGGCATTTTTTGTTTAACGATTTCGGTGGCCTGGACCACTTTTTCCAATGAAGGATGTTTAGCACTGCCTTTAGTAGAAAAAGATAACATGGCAACCCGCGGAGTGCGGTCAATAAGTTTTTTAAATGAATTGGTGGTTTGCATGGCGATTTCGGCGAGCTGCTCGGCATTTGGATCCGGAACTACGCCGCAATCAGCAAAGAACATAATTCCGTTAACACCAAAACTGGTATCGGGAAGGAGCATCACGAAAAAGCTGGAAATAAGGGAGCTGTTTTCTGCTAAGCCAACGCTATAGACTGCGGCCTGAATGGTATGCGTGGTAGGGTTCATAGACCCGGAAACTAAACCATCGGCTAAACCGGCTTTGATTAAGTAGCAGCCGAAATAAACGTTGTCGTTAAGCATGATTTTTGCGGCTTCGTCAGGGGTCATGCCTTTATTTTTTCTTCTGGCGTAAAGCATTTCGGAAAAATCGTGAGTGTATTCGGATTGGCGCGGATTTATTATTTTAGCTTGGCTTAGGTCAAGGCCGCGTTCAGCTGCTAATTTATTGATTTCATCCGGATTGCCCACTAAGGTGATTTTTGCCAGTTTATTTTTGGCTAAAACTTCAGCGGCCGCTAAAATACGCGGATCTTCGGTTTCGGGCAATACTATTTTTTTGTTAAGCTTTTTTGCTTTCAGATAAATAGACTGTAAAAAATCCATTGTGCAACCTTTCGGGTTTTATTTTAACAAGGGATGAGCCGTTTAGCAAATCAGACCATTTTGTATCAGATCCGCCTGCGATAAAATATTTTTCTTTTTCAATAGATTTAATAGCTTTAACCAGACCTGATAAGTAATTTCGCAATCGCCTAGGGCCCGGTGTCTGACCGGAGTTTCGATTTTAAAATAATGGGCAATGGTGTGCAATTTATGATTAACTAATTTTGGTAAAAGAAAACGGGCCAGCTGCAGCGTGCAGATGGATGGATTGGTTAGCTCCCGATCAAATTCCATTTTAAGGTGCTGTTTTACAAAAGAAACGTCAAAATCAGCGTTATGCGCAACCAAGATATGGTTGCCGATGAACTGCATGAAATCGTTTAATGCATTTTTGATTCCCGGGTAGCCGGTTACCATCTCATTGCTGATGCCGGTAATTTTTTCGATGTGGGGCGGGATCGGAGAGAGCGGAAAAACTAAAGTGTTGAAGATTTCTTTGATCTCCTTATTTTCAATTTTGACGGCTCCGATTTCAATAATTTCGCAAGTGGTGGGCTCGAGACCGGTAGTTTCCAGATCAAAAATTACGTAAGCATCGTTTTCGAGCGGAGATGGTTTTTCGCCTAAAGCTTCCCGGGCGCGGGATAAAAAGGGATATTCTTTCTCGAGCTTTTTATAATTATTATCATCCAGTAATGAGTTCATATTGCCTCTGGCCCAGTCCGATTTTTTGGGCATATTGCAGTTGAACGGTGCCATCCACGTTTGGATAGAGCTCTTTAAATATATCCTTGCCGGCTTTTTGATTAACTAAATCGAGTGAGGCTTGATCGATCGCTACCGGATCATCGGAAAATAGTATTCCAATGTCCGGCACGATGGGGGGATCGTTGTGAGCATAACAATCACAGTTTGGTGAAATTTCCAGTAAGAAATTAAAATAAATAATTTTTCCTTTTTTGTCTTTGATGGCTCCGGCGGCGTATTCGGCTATTTTTTCCTGAACCGAATTAGGAGTACCGGCCCACGATATGCCGATGGCTGCAAACCGACAGGCAGCTATGCATTCGGCACAGCCAATGCATTTTGCTAAGTCAATCCTGGCGATTTTTTTATCCATGGTGATGGCTGAAGTAGGGCACCATTTGACACAGATGCCGCAGCCGGTACAGCTTTTGGCAATGACCTGCGGTTTGATGTCAGCATGCATCAGTTGTTTGCCGGCCCGCGATCCATTGCCCATCCCCATATTTTTTAGCGCTCCGCCAAATCCGGTAACGTCATGGCCTTTAAAATGAGTGAAACAAACGATGGCGTCGGCTTCTACTATGCAGGCACCTAAACTTACTTCTTTGAAATGTTTTAAATCTACAGTTACTTTAATAACATTATGGCCAAATAAACCGTCGGCAATAATTAAGGGAGCAAAATCGTAACCGTGTTTTTTGGCAGTTTTTAAATGATTAACTGAATCAGAGCGGGAACCTTTGTAAATAGTGTTGCAGTCGGTTAAAAATGTGTGGGGGGCAACTTTTTCGATCGCACTGAAAATTGGTTTTATATTTTGTGGTTTTAGATAGGCTTTATTTCCTTCTTCACCAAAATGAATTTTGCCGGCAACGTAGTCATCGGATTTTATATATCTGGTTAAGTCAATTTGGTTGAGAAGTTTATCGAGTTCGGTAATATTATTAATAAAATATACTTTTGATTTCATGGGTTCACGTATAAATTTGGAAAATTACCGGTTACCACCAGCATGGATAATAATCGTAAGGTGTCCTGGTAATATCCCCAGTCACCGCCGGTTTCCATCTCGCGCAGGTAGGCGTACATTTTATTGAGCCAGGGCTGCAGCTCCGGTAAAACCATGGTGGCGGCGGTCATCGGGCCCACAAAAGCGGCATTATGATATTTTCCGATAGCTTCACCGTTTAAGGTATAACCGTCCACAATTTTTTTAGGATCTTCGTCGGTTTTAGTTTGAATCCAGGCCGAAAGACGATGATTCATTAAGTAGGGGACGGGGCTGCCTTGATTTCCGTACCACAAATATTCGATGGTGAATTTTAAGGGCATCTGGCAGGCGTTGTATAAATAATTATAATCTAATTTTCCGGAAGGTTGGCCGTTGGCTTTGCACCAGTCGGGAACCAGGCCGGTTTCAAAGTTATCATAAAAATACTGAAACATTTTATAGGATTTTTCGCGGATCTTGAGCCAGTTTTTGTCTTTGGTAAAATCAGCAAAGATCGGGTAGTAAGCGGTGGAATGATAGATTGGATTAGTGGCGGTTGATCCGCCCCAGGTATCCCCGGGTTTTATAACAAAAGTGCCGGGTTCGATCTCATGTTTTTTAATTCGATCTAAGATGCTTTTAGCTTCGGTTTTGTAATTAAATTTTCCTGAATTACCCCATTGCTGATGAGCAAAAATTAAAGCTAATGCCGCGTTTTCGTCGGCTTCGGTGGCGGAATTGGCTTTTATGATTTTTCCGTCTTTGCTGATTTTCCAGTGCATTAAACCAAAGGCATCCAGATATTTTTTGTAATAGGCATACAACCCGTCAAAATATTTTTGGGTATTATATTTTTGATTGTCCATCAGCACCATGATTAACATGCCAAAGCCGATGCTTTCGGAGGTTGACTCAAAATCATAAGCTTTACCCATGTGAACGCGATATGCCTGATGCGGAGCGCCGTCGCTGGTTACATAGGCATGAAACCAATCTTGATACGCTTTTTCTACATCTTGATCCATTTGCTCTTTAGTGAAGTTGTCGGGCATGATGGTTTTCTCCATTTTCATTTTATGGGGATATGGATAGTTGGCGGCGTAAAGGATTCCGGTAAAGATTAATAAAAGCAAGCCAGCATAAATTATTTTTTTAAGCATATAAACCCTTGTATACCTCGGGCTTGCGGTGCTTGAGGTGCGGCATAAAATCCCGGACTTTGGCAATTTCATCTAAATCGATTTCCGAAAAAAGCACGCCTTCTTCTTCTTCGAGCATGTCCATGATTTTTCCGTTGGGATTAATGACCATCGATTTGCCAAAATGTTTTAACTTTTGGCCGCCGATGCGGTTAACGCCCACCACAAAAATCTGATTTTCGATGGCGCGGGCGCGTAAAATAATTTCCCAGTGATCGGATCTGGGTTTAGGGAATTGCGCCGGCACAAAAATAATTTCGGCTCCCTTTAAGGTTTTGGCGCGGATTAATTCGGGAAAGCGCAAGTCATAACAAAGCGCTACCGAAATCACCCCGAATTTGGTTTTTAATACTAAAATGCTTTTGCCGTGTTCAAAGTAGGCGTCTTCGCCGGTTTGCGGAAAAGGGTGGACCTTGCGGTATTTGGCAATCTCTTTTCCTTCGGGAGAATAAATAAAACAGGTATTGTATAATTTGTCCGCTTCAACCTCCGGCACGGATCCGCCGATGATGTAAGCCCCGGTTTTTTTAGCCGACATTTTAAAAAAGGAATCAAAGGCAGCTTTATATTTTTGGGCGTACATTTTGAGCTCATCAAAAGCAAAGCCGGTTGCAAACATTTCAGGGAAAGCCAGAAAATTGGGCTTAAATTTTGCGGCAGAGGCAACAAATTGTTCAGCTTTTTTTAGATTTTGATCAATGTGTCCGGTTTTGACATCCATCTGGACGGCAGCAATTTTTACTTTCACTGATTACTTCCTTCCAGCTCTCTGACTTTTTTATGAAATTCAAGAGCGTTTACTACTTCTTTCATGTCGTTCCAGGTGTGCCATTTGGGGCCGCCCTCATTTTTAGAGGCGTTCCGTAAGAGGTAGGAAGGGTGAAAAATAGGCATTACGTCAATATTGGTACCGGGCAGTTTAAACCATTTACCACGCAGACTACCCATGGGATCGGTCTTGCCTAATACTACTTTAGTAGAAGGGGCACCGGCTAATAAGAT
>Ga0180007_10001800_pt1 | contig 27194 bp, 22 predicted proteins | sample MM_PC_MetaG_FD_121122 | JGI IMG/M metagenome (GOLD analysis project Ga0180007, IMG submission 121122) | Groundwater microbial communities from the Aspo Hard Rock Laboratory (HRL) deep subsurface site, Sweden - MM_PC_MetaG | ecosystem: Environmental > Aquatic > Deep subsurface > Groundwater... | reverse complement strand
TTAAAAGGCTTTCTAAATAATTTAAACGCAATTCAATCCAAACAGATAATGAGAATTCTCTCTCAGATGAGAGATCGAGGAGAAATTCGTAATGCAGTTGATTTTGAAACTAAGTTAGCCGACTTAGTTTCTCTTGTAAAAAAGGATGAGTTAACTCAACGAACTCCAGTTTTCGTTTTTCAGGAAGGAGATCTTTTAGAGTCAGATGTTGTAAGAACGTTTATTGATCTTGTTAAACTTGATCTAGAAGCAGCTCTTGGTGAAACAGAACAGCTTGGAAATGCGATTAGGGCTCATAATAGAATTCTTACTGAAAATTATCTTGATGTAATCGAATCATCTATTTCTGAACTCGAATCAGAAACAACTGCATATGAAGTTCTGGAAGCAAGAAAGTTTACTGGTTTTTCTAGCGTACTAAAGCAATGGTTGTTTAGTGGAGCTATTGCCGTTCCTGGTGCATCAGTAACCGATTCGTTTACCTCGTCTTTATTTGTAGATAGTCGAGGGAATGAAAAGTTATGGTTCTCTCCTCCTGGAATTGGAGAACCTGGACTTCATTTAGGAATAGATAGAAGTCATAGTGAATATGAAGATACTTTCGATGAAGTTGAAATCCTAACTGATTCGACGACTCCTCAAACTGCTTTAAGTACAGCAACAAGTAATAATACTCCTATTCAAGCAATCGATAATAGTCGTGATACTGCTTGGAGACATTCAGTCTTAATCCCTGATTATCCAGATTATTGTCGTTTAATTTTTTCAGTTTCTTTTGTCGGCGCGAAAAGAGTAAACGCAATTTCAATAGATCCTCTATCTGATATTCCAATGAAGATTGTATCGATCTTCTATGTTGATTCTGGAGGAAAGACGGTTGATTTACAGATTGGATCTGATTATGCCGGACAAACAGATCTTTTATTTGAACATTCAAGTTATTTAGGATCTCGTCTTTCGAAAGATGATGATTGGATTCTCCCTAATAAGAAGAAAATTATTCCAGTTGGAGATATTATTGTTTCGAAGTTTATTATTACTTTCCAACAAGATACTGCTGGTGATGGAGAATTCTTTTACTATGATGCAGATGTTGGATCATGGCAGAAAGGTACACCTCTAGAAGATTGTATTAGAGGTTATATGAGAGATCATGGTGGGGCTTCTGGAATGGAAGTCCCATTACAATTAGGATTTATTGGTAGCGCCGTAGAAGATCGAAGACAAGCTCGGTTCGCAGAATATGTTTTCGGATTAAAAGAAATTTCTACATTATCGAGAGAATATACTCCGAATGGATTCTTCGTACCAGAGTCTTTTACTTTAAGTAAGGCTCCAAATATTTTAGCTCTTTATTCTGATGTATTCTTTCCAATCGGACAAGAAACCGATATTGAGTTTCTTATTCATAAAGAGAATTATGATTCCAATAATACTCTTATCGATAAAGAAGTTATTCCAATCTTATCTTATGGGGATTCGTCTGTTAACGAAAAACTTTTTCTAGTTGAATTACAGAGTGCCACTTTAATTCGTAATACTGGATTTTTAAGATTCTATCCAGATTTTTCTCAAACCTTCGAAGTTTATAAAGATGATGCTCTGCTTACATTAGGATTAGATTATCAAATATCTGTAGATAATGGAGATACTTTCGAGAGTGTAATCCCCCCCGTAGGAATCGTTTCTGATCCCCTTAAATGCCTCGTCAAGGTTCAAAGTCCACAGCCTGGAGTGTTCTATCAAGTATCTTATACGCCTCTTGTAGGGTCATTTGAGACTGGTTCTGAGGTTTGGTTAAATAAAGATCATACGGTAAAGTTAGATAGATACCAAACTTATGTTTTTAATAATCAACGGACAACCGGAGTTGTGTCAAGTTGTAAACTTGGTCTTCAAATTATAATTAGATCAAGTACTTTAAATACTCGCATTTCTCCTTATTTAAGAGAGCTTATTCTGTTAGGTGGTTAAATGGATAAATATAGAGGAATTACTAGACTCCCACTTGTTGAAAGTAAAGTTAATCATCTTTTAGGAAGATTAGCAACTAATCGTTCTATTGGAAGTTATCGTACTCAGGAAGAATTAGTTCGAGCTTATGCTTCTATTTCATCTATTATCTTAGATGGTTTCGATAAACGGATTTATGATCTTCCTCTCGCGGTTGCTGGAACCCCTGTTAGCGAAGAAGCTCTTAATCTTTATTTGCTAGGTCTTTATAGCGAAATTAGTTATCTCTTAAACGCGGTAAAGAATACAGCTGAAATGGCCGAAGAGAACTTTAATTTTGCTGTAGCTCGAATACGTACGTTACAAGCAGGAATTAAATATTGCCGTAGACATTTATCTACCTATGCTTTATATGCTACCCAATTTGGAAACACTCTACATTTTGGAGAAACGTTTTCTACGGAAGTTGATCTAGATCGAGGAAGTTCTCTCCTTGGTCAAGAAGAATGTTTTATCGATTTAGCCGAAGGAACGGTCTCTTTACCACGTATCAGTGGATCAGATATTTGGAAGATTGAAACCGTTGAAGTTGGATCTTATTCTAATGGTGTATTAGGAAGTAACGTTGAAGCTGGTACTCCTACAAGAGGATCGATTCAGGCGATATACGATGGAAACATTGATACTTGGACCGAATATGAACGAGTCGTAGATGCAGAAGATCTTGAGGGATTAACCCTTGAACTTAAAATAAAATTAAGTGACGTTCAGCCAGTTAATGGTATTAAAATCCATCCGATATTTTTAGGAGCCAGAACTCCTTACTCTATATCTGAAATTAAAGTTTCATCAGATGGACGAGATTGGATTTCGTTAAAAGACGAAGTGCGGGTTGCTGATTTTTTAGATGAAGATCCTGAGGAACGATATCATTTGTCTCCTCACTCTTCGAGATTTTCAGGAGAGTTTAATATTACCTTTGCTCCAAGGTTTATTAAATTTTTAAATATTTCTTTTAATCAAACTTCAGCTTTTCCGATAAATGATATTTATGATGTACGAAGATTTAGATATGTAATTGCTATTAAAGAAATCGAAATTTATGGTCATAAGTATTCTGCTGTTGGAGAACTAGTTTCTAAGCCCATTAATTTTACTAAAAATATTTCAGCGTTAGGGATTTCAAGTTTAATTGATCCTCCTTTTGTTCCAAGGGAAGTTGGAGGCGCAGATTATTTTATTTCATTTGATGACGGTTCTTCTTGGAGCCAGGTTCGTTCTTTAGATGAGTCTGATTTAAATATTCCAGAAGTGTTATATCCAGAAACTGAAGTAACCTCTCTGCGATATAAACTTCATCTATTTAAAGACGAGATGGCTTTTGCTCAGCAGACGGAAGATGTTCCTACTAAATCTTTTAGTGAAAAGGTGCCTTGGTCAGCTAGAAGACCGTTCGTTATAAATCTATTTCATAAACCAATCGAGGATACAATTACAATTTGTGATCCTCAAGTTTGTTCGCGCGGAAAATTATATCCAAAAACAGTGTTAGGTTATGGAGTCCCTTCTTCTATTACGGAATCTGCTGGAGGTGGATATTTTAGACAAGGTAATATTGAGTTACGGTTAAAACTGCCGTTACAATATGTAAAAGATCCTTCTACGATTTATCTCTTTGTTAATAATATCTTATGGTCAAGAGTCGCGACTACTGCTAACTTTTCTTACTTTTGGGATAGGCAGTATGTAATCGAAAGAAATCTTTCTCCAGATTCAGGTAAAGCTGGAGATTGGGAAGTTGTTTTTGGCGACGGAGAAGCTGAAAATCCTACTGGAAGTATTCCTTCTTCCGCCGATGAAATTTCTTTATATTTAGCTGAAGAAGCTTCAGTCGTAGAAGGTCTCGCCGCACCATATAAATTAAAACTTGAATATCCTTCTGACGGAATAAAGGAGAATACTATAATTCGTTCTTTTAGTGGAGTGTTTGTCGGACCAACTGAAACTCTTCCTTCTCTTGCTACTAAAATTAACCTTCAAAAAAAGAATGTTCTTGTTGGAGAAGCTTATCGAGGAACGTTTCATCCATTTAAAGTTTCAATTAGAAATGCTTCAGGGTTTGTATTCTCTACAAGTAGTGCAGATTCAACTCCTCCTGGATCAGGTTCTTTCCAGAACTTTAAACCATTCATTAATGGAAATTCAGAATTGTTAGCAGATGGAGATTGGACAGTTGATGCGAAGGAAGGAATTATTTATTTATGGACGGCGACTGAAGCAAATAAAGAATATACGGCTTCTTATTGGTGGGAAGATTCTTATGATCTTAGTTTAGATGATTGGAATTTCGTCGAAGGAACATTAGACGAGATTGAAGTTTATGAGTCTGGATATAAAACATTAAGCGACTCTTCTCTTATTGGTACTCATGCAACTGCTGGACATACCAGTATGTTAATTAGTATTTCTAGTGACATTATTAAAGGTATTGTAAAGAAAAGTTTTAAGATTGAGGATGGAGAAATTGGTGGATATCGAGCCTACGAAATTCCCTTTATAGATGGAAGAACTGAATTTTTGGGTCGCGCGAAAATACAAGACGAGTCGATTCCTTCTCTTATCTCAGATATAAATAGTATCGTTAGATTTAGATTAACTCATTGGCAAACATTAATTCCAACGAGTTCTCCTTCTTTCAGTGATACAACAACTTATTTTATTGAAGAGAAGTCGAGCTTAGCTGGTTGTACTATTCTTGGTGATTATTTCTTCGATGCTACTGGAATAGCTGGAGATGGAGTTGGATATATCTACTTAAATATTGGGTCACCTGGAATTCCTTTTATCGAAACTATCACAGTTTCTTATCAATATGCCGATGTATTATCTACAGAAAGAATGAAAGGATCTTTCTCGATTGATGCCTCAACAGGAATTGTTCATTTTGCTCAACCATTGTTAGCGGCTGATTTAACCAAAGAAATCTCTTTTAAATATACTCGCTATAAGACTTCCTATAATATCTCCTCTGTGCTAACTAAAGAGAAGGATTATTTAGTTAACGCAGAGGAGTCTAAGATTACAGTTTTAACAGGAGCGGTTGGTATTAATCAGAACTTTTTAATGGTTAATTATAAATATCAACCGGAAGTTACTCGAACATTGGACTTAGCTCCTTACTATTCTCCTTTAGTAAGAGCTTTAGATATTAAGGTGTCATAGTGGGACATATTAGAGAACAAAGATCTATTCGACTTTTTGAAGAAACTCTTTTATCTTGGTTAGAAGATGGAGTGATTCCTACTTCTGAACAATTACAAGAAGCTTATTCTCTAGCCGAATCAAAGCATGGAGACCTAGTTAAATCAAGTTTAAACGGAGCTGTCCTTCCTCAGAGATGGGCCGAATCTTCAGCTTCTCAACATAATGAAGTAATTAACTTACTTGGTAATGATTTAGATGTTCTACTCCGTTCTCTTACAGCTATTACTGATTTAGGTATTACAACATTAGGAGAATGGAGTGCTCGTTCAAAAAGTCTTGAGACGCGGGTAGAAAGATTAAAATTAAGAATAGAATCCTTAATTCTTTTAAAATCTGATTCTGCTGGATTTGTTTCTTTTGTTGAAGATGGGTTCTTTTCACTTGAAAAAGTGAATCAAGAAACTACGGCTAATATCGATACTCGTACTGGAGAAGTTACTCTCAATATTGATAGGAGTGAAGCAAGTGGTTCTTCTCAAGGGACTCAAATAGATTTACTTTCATCTCAAGTTAGCTGGGCAATTATAGAATCAAGTAACGTTAGATTCTCTTCTAAGACCGCAGGCAGTAATCTTAATAATCTATTCTCTGATAAAAACAATAGATGGGGAGTAGAAATCGAAACCTCTACTCCTGATCAATTTAAAAGTTCTAATAAAGCCACTAAGTCAATTGTCGGTGAATTGAAACTTAAGCTTTCTAAAGAAACCGAAATTTCAAAGATCGTTTTATTACCTTCAGATTCTACTGCTGGTACTAGTTCTGTCATCGCAGCTCAATTTAGTACAGATGGCTATGTTTGGGCAAACGTTCCTTCTGAATCGCCCGTTCAATCTGGTACAGGAAACTTTATATGGAGATTTCCTTTAACTAAAGTTTTATGGATTAAATTCATCGTTTCGAAAGCAGCTCCAGATATTACCGGTACAACTGAGAATATTTATGATTTCGGATTCGATCGTTTAAAAGTTTACTCGGAAGAATTTATCGTGACGGAGGGAGGGGATACTCTAGTTTCGGAACCTTTAGTTCCGATTTTAGCTGATAAGGATGTTTTGTTCGGAAGAGCTTCACTTGAAGTTTGCGAAGAAGTCCCCGAGGGTACATCTTTAAGATATTATTTAAAAGCTTATGACGGAATCGTATCTACAGATTGGATTCAAATCTCTCCTCTGAGTCGAGAAGAAAATTCGAATCCTGCGGTTATCGATTTTACGGCCCCTAATAGTTTATCTTCTGAAGATCTATTAACTATTTTTAATCCAGCAATTAACGTAGAGTCTCTTAATGTTATGAGACTTAACGGAACTAATCCACTTAATTATGCGTTTGATAGTGGTTTTGATACCTCCTGTAATTTTTATATAGATGTCAGTGATGAAAAATTATCCGATTTAGTTTTGCTCCGTAATACAGGATATAGCACAGGAAAATTTCCCGCTATTAGTCAAGATCTAAAAGTAGGAGATATTGAATGTGGCTGGGGATTAGAATCAGATAGTCTTTATTACTGTACTTTCTTAATCAAGAACCCAGATGGACTTATCTTTGATTTTGGGCGTAGTCAAGCTGTTATTGATGGACGAGTTGTTTCTGGGATAGTTCAAGTAAATTCTGGGTATCATGAATTTAAAACTGATAGAGCTAATTGGGGAACACTGTCTGGAAGCTCTATTACTTCTTTAAATGAATTAAAAGCAAGAGATCCTTTATATCCCTATAATCATAAATATATGATAGAAGGATTTAATTATCCTACGACTTGGAATGGTGAAAAGATTTATTTAGGAGTTGATGAATATTGTCAATATAGAAGTCGCCACATTGGAAAATATGACTTTTCTAGAACCGCTATTGATTTATCAATTTATGCTCTTGATGTAATTAGTGGATCTAATACAATCGTTTTATTAAAGTTTGACTCTTCTCGTCCAAATCATGAGAATGAGAGAGTGAGATTTTTTTATACAAAAAGATTTGAAGCTTTCGATAAAATTCAGATAAAGGCTGTTCTACAGGGTCTATCTGACAAAACTCCAATAATAACTTATTATCGAGTTAGGGTAAAATAATGAAAAGATTACGATCCTCTGGAACCGTTTCAATTCTTAATCTTTCTGGTTCCGTTAATGTATTACAACAAATTACCGATAATCTGAAAGGATTACAAAGTGATTTATCTCAACTTATAACTGAATATAATGCTGAAGTATATCCAGTCTTATCAACTTTACCCCAAGGTAAAAGTGAATCTCGATGGAATCTCCCAGATAATACGATTAATCCTCGAATAAATGGTTTAGATGGCGCGAACCTTTTCGTTGATATTGCAGCTTCTGCGGTAAAAGATAGTGGAAGGTTTTGGTATTCTATCTCTGGACGAAGTCGACCCAAAACTATTAAAGAAGTATTCTCTTCTTTATATACTGATTTAACTACTCAAATTGATTTATTAAGAAAAGAAATTAATACGAGTAATCAGGAGATACCTGTTTCTGCTTATAACAATTCAATTTCAGTATCAAATTTAGTTGAAGATGATGTTAGATCGATTATTTTTGATGGGACTTCGATCTCAGCGACCGCTTCTAGTTCGGGAGTAATCAGTGTAAGTTCACTCAGTAGACATGATGCTTATGCAATTCATACTGATACTGCTGCCGAAATTTCAGGACTTACGTTAAAATCCTCTCCTACAATTTCAGATTTATTGGTAATTGAAGACGCTGCTGATAGTTATACAAAGAAGCGAATTACAATTGGAACTTTACCAATAGTACGTGCCGCTCCTTCTATAGTTGTTGGAAACGTTTTATCAGGCGATACTTCTAGTGATTGTGATTATCTTGATACAGGGAACGGAAATCTTTTAAGAGTTGCTATTTTAGCAGCAACAGATGGTACCGATGTTTATATTCGTCCTGGTTATTATAACTTTAATTTACCTGATGGACCGACAGGGCCTATTACTATTCCAGCAGGAGTAAAAGTTATCGGGGCAGGATGGAGACAAGTTATAATTTTCCCTCTTTTAACTGATCCTCGCGCATTTACAATGGGAGCGGGAGATTCTCATCTAGAGGACGTTTTTATTGCCGAATTAGATGATGCTTCTGGTCTTATTGTTCAGACAACAACTGGAGGAGTTATTGAGTTAAATCGGGGTTCTGTTTGTAAAAATGTTCATATAAGTTTTATGGCTAACTGGGCCGGATGGGCATCTAATAATATACTGGTTATTGCTGGATTTTTGGTTCCTAGTTCAGTAATACAAGATAAGGTAATTCTAGAAGATTGCTTTGTTGATGGAGTTAGAGCTAATTTATCTGGAGGCGGAAATTCTTGTTCGGCAGTTTTTCATGAATCTACCGAAGTCCCATTAATCGTTAGAGGATCTTCTTTTTCCGGTGGTGATTATTGTTTGCTTTCCTATGGAAATATTAGTGTTGATCATTCTTTTATTTCTCTTGGAGCAGGAGCTGTTTCGGCGGTTAGATTATTTGGTCCAGATGCTTCCGAATCATCAATTCATGGATCTGAGATTGTAATTGATGGATCCTTAATCGATGGATATCCGATAGAAAGTGGAATTGTCATTATCGGATGTGAAAAATTTTCCATAACAGATAATAAACTTCTAGCTACATTAGGAGGACTAGGAACAACAGCCATCTCGATTGATAGTACGAGTTATGGAGTTATTAATAATAATCGAGGAATTACTGACGTTACTGGAACCGCTGGATGGACGACGGCAGTAGATCTATCTGCTACAACTTACTATAATAGTGTTGTTGGGAATAATTTTTTTGATGGTGGAGCTACTGCTGCTGGAACATATACCAACATAGGAACTGGTAATGATCTAGCTCATAATCTGTAGGAGGATTTATGACAGTTATAAAAAAAGGAACAGATAAGTTCTTTACGACAAGAGGTCTTTCTTTTAATTCATCTCTTTCTGAATTTGCAACAAATGATGTACTTGATTTAGCCTCTTCTTTAGGAGGTCCAGCGGCTTTCGTTCAGGTTGAAGTTCTAGCAGCTTCTAGTTGTTCGTTTAAAATTAATTCGATGTCTCGTCGATTTCCTTTAAATGAAGACGCTAAACGTTATGGCATTGTAGCCTATGATTTTGCGAATGAAGCAATCTGTTTAAATCCAGATATTCCCGCTCAGGATATGACTGCTGGCGAGATAATTAATATTACTGATCGAGCAATTTCTAATATTGAATTTACTGCTGTAGTAGGTACGGTAATTGTTCGAGTATGGAACTAACATGGAATTAATTAACTCAATGACGGTAGCTTCTTACCTGATTCAATTAAAGAAGGAGTTCCCATCTTTAAAAATTGGAAAGAGAAAACCGTGGTGGCTAAATTTAATCTTCAAAGCTCCGTTCATAAAAAAACTTAAATGGTTTAATTTTACCCAGACTATCGGAACGAATATTTGGCTTGCAGAAGATTGGAATTGTTATAATAGTCACCATCAAATGATTACTCTTCGTCACGAGAGAATTCATTTGTTACAATTCCAGAAATACGGATTAATTGGAATGATTATCCTTTACTTATTCCTCTTCTTCCCAATTGGATTAGCATATTTTAGAGCAAAATTTGAACGAGAAGCATTCGCCGAATCGATGAAAGCGAAAATAGAGTATTATGGAATAACGACAGAGGTTCAGGATTCCTCTAGAAAGACTTATCTAAGAAATTTAACTGGGTCAGCTTATTTGTTTCCTTGGCCCTTTAAAAAGGTAATTCTGAATTGGTTTGCTGAAGATTGGATTAAAGCTGTCGACGAAAGGAATGCTTTAAATGTGGTTAAAAAACGGAGTACTAGTCAGAGGTAATCCTCCGAAAAGCGCGTCTAGTGGACCAAAAATAATTACTCATCGTTCTCAAAGAATTTCAGTTGCCTCCTCTACTAAACGATTAGATAATTTATTATCTGGTAAAGCTAGAGCTTGCATCTATAGATGTTTAGCAGGCGATACTAAACTTTTAATGGCTGATGGTTCCCTTAAAGAAATCAAGGATGTAAATTTAGGGGATTTCGTAATTAACATGAAAGGAGATCCAACTAAAGTTATCAGTAAAACTTATAGCGGACGACCAAATAAGGTTGTTTCCTTTCGTAGTACAAGGATGTTAGATTATATTACTTGTACTCCAGAACATCTGATCTTAGTGTTAGATCTTCGAGAATTTGAAATTCCGAAAGGAAAAGGAATTTCTTATTTTGCCCGAAAAAAATATGCGAAGGATTTAATTCGTTGGATTCCGGCAATAGAATTAAATGAAAAGACTTTTCCTTTGCTTCCTTCTGATATTAAACTTCAACTTATTGATCAAGAACAAATTGATTTAGCAGCTTATCTTCCCGAAAATAGTAACAGTAAAGTTTCTGAAACGGAAATTTTTTCTGTTGGAAAATCTTACGAATCTTCTTTTCGAGAGATCGCGGCTAAATTAAATGCTTCTTATTGGCAAGTAGCGGAGGTCAGTCGAAATAGAGTTAAATTTACTAGATCAATTCATTTTCAAATAAAAGAGGAATTAGATAAGCTTAATTATGTAACTAAAACAAAACGAAATATTTTAGTTGGATATAATTTAGGTAAATTTTTTGGATTGGTTTTAGGAGACGGCTCTATGCGTCTTCGATATAATAAAAAGCTAATTAGTAGTGGAGAGATTTCTATTGCAGTAAATTCTAATTACAAAGATCAGATTCAAGAAATCAAAAGAATAGTAAATGATCTGTTTGGTTTAACTTGTTCAGAATACAAAAGTAAGACCTCTAAATGTGTTCAGGTTGTTTTTTATTCAATACCAATCGCAAAAATGCTTCTAGGTTTCGGAAAAAAGATAGAGAAGAAACTTCCGCCAGAATTTCTTTTTAATAATAAAGAATATTTAAGAGGGCTACTTGATGGTCTCATTCAATCAGATGGGTGGATATGTAATAGTGGTGCCATATCTTTTGATAATATAAGTCCATACCTAATTTCTTTATATTATTGGCTTCAAAATCAGTTTGGAAATAACTCAAAAATTTATTATTCTTTTCCGAGAATATCTAATTTTAATCAAAATCAAAGATTAATTCGTGGAACTTCTCGATCTTTAAAGGCGCGAACTTTTCATCATAAAGGAGCTTCGAATCATCAGAGAATTACGGGTTCCGACGGAGTTCGATATGATATTAGTGAAATTATTAAAAAGGATATTCTTGATAAGGAAGTAGACGTTTGGGATATCGGGGTTTCTGATCACTCTAGTTTTATCGCAGAGAATCAAGTAGTTCATAATTCTCTTGGCGGGCTTGGTGACATTATTATGGCCACTCCTATTTCTCGGGGATTTAAAACCAAGTTCCCTGATTCTCATTTAACTTATGCCGTTCCGGCTGATTATGCTGGTGGAGATTTAGTTGCTCTTCTAGAAAACAATCCATATATCGATGAAGTGATTGACTATAAATTAATTAATCGAGATGATTATGATGCTTTTTCAGATATCACAAGGGTTGGTCTTTCAGATGAAAAACCGTATACGATTCCTCCTAATAGAATTGATCTTTTCGCCAACGCTTCCGGAGTTCCTCTCTTTGGCAATTATCAGCCTATTTATGTAATGACTGAAGACGAAAGAGTTTGGGGAGAAAATTACGTCAAAGCTGCTTTAAATAATAAAAAGTATAAAGGTTTAATATCCGTTCATCTAGGATCAAGAGATCCTAAAAGATCTTGGCCTCACTATCAGATTAGAGAATTTTTAAATCGCGCGCACCAAGAAGGATATTTTTGTTTCTTATATGAATGGGGAGGTGCAGCAAATGATTGGAAGATTGCTGGAACTAATTTAGTTTTTGATTATGGAATAAGACAAGCCGCTGCGGTTATGAAAGCAACTGATGTTCTTGTTTGCCCCGATAGTATGATGCTTCACCTTGCCGGAGCTTTAAATTTTAAGACAGTTTCTTTATTCGGAAGTATGCCTCCTGGATGTAGAATTAATCGATATCCAAATGCAATTGCAGTCGTGAATCAACAGTTAGCTTGTCTCGGATGTATTTATGCTTCTTGTAGTAATCAATATTATTGTATGAAGAGCATTCTTCCGAATTCAGTTCTTGCTGCCGTGGAAATGAAAATAAATGCACCAGTTATAGAATCAACTACAACTCTAAATCAAGTTACTCCTTCTACCGTTAGAAAAACAATTAATACTTTTATGATTTAATGGGGGCGAAATGACTAGTCAAATTGATTATTCTCTAAAAGTTATTTATAGCGGAGCAGTGAAAGACTTAAGTGGATATGGTTCCGCCGCTAGAGATTATGTGAGATCTCTAGATGCGGCTGGTGTTGATGTCACTTTAGATGCACTGTCTTTCGAAAATCAGCCAAGAAGATTTGTAGAAGAAATTTTAGAGAGAAGATTATGGACAATGATGGGAAAGCCTCTTACTCCTAAGATGCAGATTATTCACTTAACTCCAGATAACTATAATCAGTATAGAAATAATTCTAAAATTAAAATTAGTTACTTTGCTTGGGAGACTTCATCTCTTCCAGCATCATGGATCGAACCTATAAATAGTATTTGTCGAGAAGTCTGGGTACCTTGTAAGTATCTAGCCGATGTTTCGAGAAACTCTGGCGTTACAATCCCGGTCCAGGTAATTCCTCATGCTATCCCGACTACAAGTTCTTTTCAGCCTTCTTGTGCTCTTGCTGGTTTACCAGAAGATAAATATAAATTTTATTCAATCTTTCAATGGAGCGAAAGAAAGAATCCTTTAGCTTTATTACAAGCTTACTATCAAGAATTTTCTAAAGATGATCCTGTCATTTATATTATAAAAACGTATAGAGTTGGTACTGGTACTTCAGAAAGAGATTTCATTAGAAGAGAAATATCGAAATTAAAGAAGATTACAAAAGGAGTTAATTGTCCTCCCATTCTTTTAATAGAAGATTATTTAAGCGTGGCGAAAATAAAAAATATTCACTACTTCGGAGATTGTTATGTATCTATGGCTCGATCTGAAGGTTTCGGGCTCCCGATCTTCGAAGCTGCGGCTATGGCGAATCCAGTTATAGTGCCTAACTATTCAGCTTTCCCGGAATTCTTTAATGAAGAGAATAGTTATTTAGTTGACGTTCCGAATGAAGTTCCAATTAGAGATATGAAACATATCTCAATCCTTTATACTGGTAATATGTTATGGGGAGATCCTTCTATTGATTCTTGTAGGAAAAGAATGAGAGAAGCATTTAATAATCAAGATCAAGCGAAAGAGAAAGGTCTCCGCGCAAGAAAAATGGTCGAAGATCAACTTTCTTATCAAACAATTGGTAGACTAATGAGAGATCGATTGGAGCTAATTCAGAAGGAGATTGTTTAATGAATAATATAAAAGAATTAGTATTTTGTGACGATTCTTCCGATAATTGGTTATTTAAAAAATATTATTATGCTGGAAGCAATTCGAGATATTGGACATTTCAAGTTGCTCTTAATTTGTTAAATCAAAGAGTAGAACATCCGACAATTGTAGAAACTGGTTGCCAGCGTCAAGCTGATGATCTTGGGGCAGGTATGAGTAGTTCTATTTTTGGAGAATATTGTAGTAAATATAATGGTCGCCTTTATACAGTAGACTTATTCCCTCAACATTTAGAAATTTGTAAGCAATGTACTCTTCCATTTAGCGATACGATTGAATACGTCTTGTCTGATTCTATTTCTTGGCTTAGAGAGGTAAAAGATATAAAAGCTGATTTACTTTATCTTGATAGTTTAGATTATCCGATTTCTCCTGATGGTCGAAGTTCGGTTAATCCTATAAAGGAACAAGAGGCTCAAGAACATTGTTTGAATGAATTTCTAGCGGCTGAATCTTCTGGAAAAATTAATTCTAAGACGATCGTTCTAATTGATGATAATCAACTTCCTGGTGGAGGTAAGCCTAGATTACTTAAAGAATATCTATTACAGAGTGGTTGGATTTGTCTTTTAGATTTACAACAAAGCCTTTGGGTAAAGGAACTATAAGGGTTAAAAAGCTATGAAAATTCTATACTTAAGCTGCCATGAATCGCTTGAGCATGATGAGATTAAATTATTCCATGAGATGGGACATCAAGTCTTCTCTCCGGGAAGTTATGTTAATCCTGATAATAGAGGTGATTCTTGTCTTAGACCTGATCTACCCCAGTTAAATTATGATCCAGCAATCGTGGAACAGTATCATCAAATTGGAGCGAGGTTTCCGGGAGAAGACGGGAAGATCCATTTAACGAAAGCATTTGTAGATAATTTTGATGTAGTAATTGTAATGCATATTCCTGATTGGATTAAAGTCAACTGGGAAGCAATTAAACATAAGCCTGTTATCTGGAGAACGATTGGTCAATCAGTCGCTTCTACTGAGCAAGGGTTAGCTCCTTATCGTGCTGCTGGATTAAAGATTGTTAGATATTCGCCGCAAGAAAATTTTATTCCTCACTACTTAGGATGTGACGCATTAATTAGATTTTATAAAGATCCAGATGAATACGGTCCTTGGAATGGAGATCAAAATTTCGTAATATCATTAGCTCAAAGTATGCAACAGCGTGGAAGCTTTTGTAATTATCATACCTTCGAAGAAGCGACCCGACCTTTTCCGAGAAAACTTTTTGGACCGGGAAACGAACAATCTGGTTTAGGTTATGGTAAGATTCCCTTTGAGCAGATAAAACAAGAATTTCGAAATAACCGAGTTTACTTCTATACTGGAACTCATCCGGCTAGTTATACTTTAAACTTTATCGAAAGTTGGATAAGTGGTATTCCGATAGTTGCTATTGGTCCCAAATTTGGGAATGCTGACGTTTGGAGAAATCATAATTTATATGAAATTCATAACTTAATTCATAATGGAGTCGATGGATTTATTTCTGATAGTATCTCTCAATTACAGTCTCATATTAGATCTCTACTAAACGATAAAAGGCTAGCTCAACAGATTTCGGATGCTGGAAGAAAAGAAGCTATAAGACATTTTGGAAGAGATATGATTAAAGCTTCCTGGGAAGTTTATCTCGGAAGTTTATAAAATGAATGTTTTTGTTGATTATATTGGTCATGGAGATCTTTCCTACTCTATGTTTGCTCTTTTCGAGAAGAGATTAGGATGGAATTTATATCGACCAGATCTAGGTCCAGAATGGAATGATTATAAAATTCAGACTGGAACTTTAACTAACGAAATCTCTCCTTTTTATTTTAAGAATGAGATTCAGCATGTTGATATTTTAATCTATCCATATACTCAAAAGATCTTAACGTTCGATCAATTTAGAGAGATGAAGATTGATATAATGATTACGACAACGTGGGCAAACGAAACCCCATTTTGTATGCTACAAAAAAAATATCATCCAAAAAGTCTTCTAATTAGGCAGATTGCGAATATCCACGAAAAACCTGTTCAGATTAAAAATCTTCTAATGTCAACTTTAGAGCCAATGCCTAGTGATGTAGATTATTTAATTTATCATCCTGAACAGGTTGATCTTTTCTTTTCAGAAGATCCCACTTTTTCTTTTATTATAAAGAGTTTTTCTAATTACTTAACTTCTTATCCAGAAGATCTTCAAGCTTGGAATCAATATCGAACGAGTCTTATTGATTTTGAATTTAGAATGCATGGTGCAGGAAGTGAACTGCATACTGTTCCGTCCAAATTAATGCCAGCTTCAATGAGAGAAGCGATGTTTATTTGGCATACAAAAGCCGTTGGTTCTTGTGGGTATGTTTTAAGGCAAGCATTAGCTTCTGGAAAACCTTGCATTGTAAGAAAAGATTATGCTCGAATTCATAACACATTAGCTCAAAACTTACTCCAGGATGGAGTTAATTGCATCGACATTGATCCGAAAGTCAGATCTTTTAATGAATCTTTGAACTTAATTAGGGAATGGTCTAGACCAGATGTTTATCCTGAAAAATGTGAAGCTACTATTAAGAAATTTAAGAATGATATTAATTTCGAGGAAGAAGCAGCAAATATTAAAACTTGGATTTTAGGTAAGACCTCTTAAGGAAAATTAAAAATGATTCGAGTATTTACCGATTATCATCATGGAGATCTTTATTATTCGCTTCATCGTTTATTTGAAGAGCAGTTAGGGTGGGAATTATATCGACCAATTGGATTAGATTGGTTTCACAACGGTTACTGGAAAATTGCCGAACCTTATAATAATGCAATTGATACTGTTCGGCAGTATTTAGATATTAATAATGATGGTTGGATCCCATTCAAAAATCTTAATGGTCAAAATTATTTAGAGAACAATACTTATTTCTCCTTCGATCCTAGTCATAATTATTATCATCGGGCGATAACTTTTGATAGTTTCAAGGAAATGCAATTTGATATAATTCTTCCAACTTACGAACCTCACGAAAGACTGTTTTTAAAATTACGAGATTTATTTCATCCAAAAGCTAAGTTAGTTGCACAGATGGGAAACAATGGACAAGATTCAATCTTGCCAAATGTAATTCATTCGGTTCCATATGTGTCTAAAATCAACCAAAAGGCTTTTTATTATCATCAGGAAATTGATCTTTCTTTATATACTTATCAGGCTCCTGATCCTAATCATAAAAAGATTTATAGTGTCGTCCATTTATATCCTTATCCTCAAATTTGGAAAGCTTACAAAGAGATACTTCCTGAAGTAGAAATGAAAAATTATGGAAGTGGTTGTCCTGATGGCGTTTTATCTGGACCAGAAAGTGTTTCTCAAAAAATGAGAGAAGCCTCTTGTGGTTGGCATTTAAAACCTCAAGGTGGTTTAGGTCATTCTAGTTTGGGTTGGTTAGCTTCAGGTCGACCAGTTATTACAAATATGAGTCAGATGAGGTCTTGGGGCGGGGATTGTTTATCTTTATTTGAGCCTGGAGTTACTTGTATTGATATCGAATCTTATACTAAAGCTCAAGGAGCTTCTGTTATCAGAGCCCTTTTAAAACCAGAAGAACTTTTAAAATGGTCAGAGAGAGTTTATCGACGTTTTAATGATTTAATCAATTATGATTTCGAGAAAGAACTTTTGGGAAAATTCTTCATGGAGGTTTTAAGTGACTAATCCGAAAGCGTTAGTAGTCGGATGTGGTGTAATGGGAAGTCATCATGCTCGAATTTATAGTGATCTTCAAATGCTTGCCGGAGTTTGTGATTCAGATGTTAATCGGGCCAGTTTTATTGGAGAGAAATATAAAGTTCCTTATTTTGTTGATTTAGATTTAGCATTATCGTCTTTAAAAAACGATTCATTTAGAGTTGCCTCGATTGCAGTACCAACTCCATTTCACTTCAATGTAACTAATAAATGTCTATCTGCTGGGTATCATGTTTTGCTAGAAAAACCAGCAGCAGAATCTATTCAAGAGATTAATTCTTTAGGAGAAAAGGCAAACGCCTTGGGTTTAGTTCTTTCGATTGGATATATCGAACTTTTTAATCCGGCTTTTCAGAAAGTCGAAGAGTTATTCAATGATGGATTTTTCGGAGAAATTACTTCAATTACTATTCGTCGAGTTGGAGGTATTCCACGATCAGCCGATAATGTTATTTTTGATTTAATGACGCATGATTTTAGTCTAGTTCAAAGACTTTTAAAAAAGATTCCAGATAGATTAACTGTTTATCAAAGGAGAAAATCTGAGATTCTCGTTGATTCAGCACAAGCACTCTTAGGATTTGGACCTATATCGGTTTTTTGTGAAGCGAACTGGATCTCTCCTATTAAGATCCGTAATTTAATTATTACTGGAACTAGCGGCTATTGTAAATCTGATTTGATTCAACAAAGTATCCAGTGTTTCGGAAAGAAACTAAATTCGCTTCAGCCTTTTTCGAATGAAGTGGACTCTTTATCAATGTATCTTTCTTTTAAGAAAGAACCTTTAAGAGAAGAAATTCTTAATTTTGTGAACTTTATAAAAGATAAATCTGGAATTATCGTATCTGCTTTTGAAGCAAGTCAAGTCTTAGAAACAACTTTAAGAGCGATTCAATTAGGAGGACAATAATGTCAGTTAAATCTGATGTTTGTATTGGAAACAATGTAATTATTTATCATCCTGAACTAGTTAATCTATATGGCTGTAAAATTGGAGATAATTGTAAGATTGCAACTTTCGTCGAGATTCAAACGGGAGTCGAGATTGGTAAGAATTGTAAGATAGAAGCATTCGCTTTTATTTGCACTGGAGTAACTATTGGGGACGGAGTTTTTATTGGACCCCATGTTTGTTTTACAAACGATAAATATCCGCGTGCAATTAATGATAATGGCGAATTATTGAACTCTGATCAGTGGACAATCTATCCAACCATTATTGAAGAAGGTGTTTCTATTGGAGCGAACAGTACGATTGTTTGCGGGATAAAAATAGGAAAGTATTCTAAAATCGGAGCCGGATCAGTAGTTACTAAAGATGTTCCAGAAAGAACATTGCTTTACGGTAATCCCGCTAGATGATAAACTATTTTTATGAAAAGATTTATGATTATGTCAAGTCCCTATTCTGGGATAAAATTTTTAGGGTCTCTTTTATCTGGCAAGATATTAAATTTAGAGACTCAATTAGCAAATCCTTTTTTTCTTGGAGTTAATATTGGGGAGTCTTGTTCTTTATTTAGAGGAGACTCTAAGTATCGAGTTCTAGAAGATTTAATTATCTCTCGTGCGAAAATTAAATCTAACGAGGGTTATTTCTGGGAACCTCCTGCGGATTTGGATAAATCTTTTTATCAGTCTTTCTCAGAGGATTGGAAATTTGTTTATTTGATAAGAGATCCTCGGAATAGAATTGAATCAATTTTAGAAAGGGTAAATATTTCTTTTCCTGATTTAAATCAAAGAGAGTCTGTTTTCGAAATGTATCTGGAAATTGAAAAGAGATATATGACTTCTGTTCTTCAGATGTTAAATCATCCGCAATTTAAATTAGTTAAGGTTGAAGATTTAATTAAAAATCCGGTTGAGACTATAGGTCAGGTTTTGTCGTTTCTGGACTTAAGTCCTGATTATCAGAAACTCCAAGATATTTCAATTTTATATTCTTCTAGTTCTCACGAATCTCCCTTTAAAGATAATGGAGAGAATTCTTCTTTTAGATGGAAAGTTTGGAGTAAAGAAGAACGAGAAAAGTTTTTCTGTTCTTGTGGAGAAAGTTTAGTTTCGCTAGGTTATGAAAAAGATGAAACTTGGATGCAACATCCAGGATCATTTTTAAGTAAAAACAATCCAATCGAATCAGCGTCAATTGAACCATTAGAAAAGCTTGTTATTCCCAATGAAGAAAGCCCTTCTTCTAAAATAACGAAAAAATCTAATAGAAAAAAAAGGTCCAAAAAGGATAAGTAGAGTAAATTTAGAGTATTATCGTGGCTAGGAGACCAATATGAAAGTACCTCTTCTCAATCCTTCTTTAAGTAACGCCCCCTATATAGAGGAACTTATTAAGGGAACCTCGGAAGTTCTTCGGGGGGGGCAATATATTCTAGGAGAAACAGTTTCTTCTTTTGAAGAAAGTTTTGCTCGTTATTTCAATGTTGCGTATGCGGTAGGAGTTAGTTCTGGAACAGATGCTCTAATCGCCTCTCTTCTCGCTTTAGAGATTGGGCCAGGAGATGAAGTCATTTGTCCTTCTTTTACCTTCTTTGCAACAGCAGGAGCGATTCATCGAGTTGGAGCTATTCCAGTTTTTGTTGATATTCAAAAAGATTGTTTTACAATTGATCCAAAAAAGGTTGAGTCTGCTATAACTTCGAGAACTAAGGCGATTATTCCGGTTCATTTATTTGGACAATCTGCAAACCTATTCGTTTTAAAATCTATTGCCCAACAATATAATCTCTATCTTATTGAAGATTGTGCTCAAGCTATCGGTTGTGTTGTAGATTCTCAAAAAGTTGGAACCATTGGTGATGTTGGATGTTTTTCTTTCTTTCCTTCTAAAAATTTAGGAGGTTTTGGTGATGCTGGATTAGTTATTACCAATAATCCGATCATTTCAGAAAAGCTTTATTCTATTCGGAATCATGGGATGAAAGAACAATATAAACATGATCGGGTGGGCGGGAATTTTCGGATCGATGCATTACAAGCAAAGTTACTTGAGATAAAGTTAAAGTATTTAGAAGAAGCTGAACTTAGACGATTAGAACATGCTGAACTTTATTTTCAGTTAATAAAGAATCCTCTTATTTCACTTCCAACCGTTGTGCGAGGGATTTCAGTTTGGAACCAATTTACTCTAAGAGTTCCATCTTATCGAAATCAACTTCAAAGATTTTTATCCGAAAATAATATTTCTTCGGCGGTTTATTATCCGATCCCTTTACATAAACAGTCTTGTTTTTCATATTTGAAGGATAAGTTTCTTATAGAAACAGAGAGAACTTGTTTAGAATGTCTTTCTATTCCTATCGCGCCAGAACTAACTGAAGAACAGATTCAGTTTGTGGCAGAAGTAATTGAGAGATTCAATGTCCGTTAAAGATCGTTTTCCTTATGTAAATTTCTTTCAACTTGATCAGTCATGTGGTCAAGAACCTTTAATCGGAGAAAATTGTGTTCTTAGTTGGGAAATGATTATTGATTGTGCCGGAAAAGTTACAATCGAGGATTATGTTTTCGTTGGTCATCGAACTATGATTTTAACTGGAGGACATAATTACACTCTTTATAATAGGGATAGACAGGATAGTATTTTAATTAAACCTGTTTATATTAAAGAGGGAGTGTGGATTGGATCAGGAGCGATAATTTGTCCTGGAGTAACGATCGGACAACATGCTGTTATTGGAGCTGGAGCCGTTGTAACTAAAGATGTTCCTCCATTAACGATTGTTGTCGGAAATCCTGCGAAAGTTATTAAATATTTATAGATTGTTAATTTTATCTTCTGTTTTAGTAAACTAATCTGAGAGGTTTTATGCAAAAGAATATCGTTATCACTGGCATTACTGGGATGGACGGCTCTATTCTATCAAGACGGCTTCTGGCTAAAGGTCACCATGTCTTCGGATTAGCTAGACGTTCATCTGATTCACCTAATCTACGGTGTGCAGAAGGCCTTCAGAACGATCCTAACTTCGAAGTAGTAGAGGGAGACCTTACCGATCTATCGAGTCTCTGTAGGCTTGTTAAGCTGGCTAGACCGCATGAGGTTTATAACTTAGCCGCAATGAGTCATGTAGGAACATCTTTTAAGGAACCGATTCATACCGCTCAGGTGACTGGATTAGGTGTTTTAAATTTATTAGAGGCTGTAAGACTTTCGGATGTACACTCTCGTTTTTATCAAGCGTGTCATGATGTCGAAACGAAGGTTGTTACTCCTGATGGAATAAAAGAATATATCTCTCTTAAAGAGGGAGATCTAGTCTATTCTCTTAATGAAGAGACTCATCAAATTGAATTAAGGTCAATAACAAAGATACATGAGTATGATTATAACGGGAAAATGGTTTCCCTTTTAGGGAAGCGTATTGATCAATTAGTAACGCCTAATCATAAAGTTTTATTAAAGTCTGATGATGATGAAATCGTTAAGATAGATGCGTCTAATGTTAAAGGTTTATTTGATTATGAGAGAATATCTAATCTTAGCCTGCCTTATGTTAAAGGATTAGATGAAAATCACGAGATTATATCTATCCTTGATATAGTTGAGTGTGAAGAAATTAGTAAAATTGGTGGTTCTAGGTATAAGAATCTAGTTACAGAGATAGAGGCTAAAGACTTATTATATATTTTAGGTTTGTATATAGGAGATGGTTACCATGCTTCAGCTTATCGGACTAGTTCTATTACATTTGAAGAGAAACAGTTATTAAGAGATGAATTTGGGAAGTATATTTCAGTAACAAAAAAAGATGTAATCAAAAAAGTAAAATCTAGTACGATGTTATTTGCTTTACCACGGAAAGATCCAGCAAGAGAAAAACTTATCTCTATATTAGATAAATATAATATCTCTTATACAGAACAAGACTTAACTATAACTTTTTCATCTCTTCCATTATCAAAAGTAATGAGATTAAGTGGTGGGAAGGTATATGATAAACATATACCGGATTTTGTATATAAATTCCCGTCTCTTCTTTCTTATTTATTAGAAGGAATAGTAGATTCTGATGGACATATTCGAAAGACGAAAGACGGGGAACGTTTTTGTATTACTACGTCTTCTTCTCAACTTGCGTCTCAAGTACTTGCTCTTGCTTTACAATGTGGAAGATATGCTTCATTACATAAAGTAACAGATCATAAGAATGAGATTTATGAAAATGGAAAGATAAGAATAATAAAATCTACATGTCCTTCTTATTATATAAATATAAGTGAAGGTATTAAAAATAAATTGTATAAATATATGTGTAACGAAGAAGATTATAGTGGTAAGGTATGGTGTTTAGAAATTAAAGATAATCATAATTTCTTAATTATACGTAACGGCAAGATTGCTATTTCTGGTAATAGTACCAGCGAATTAATAGGAGGAGTCAGTGACGTTCCTTCTAATGAAGAGACTCCATTCTATCCAAAGAGTCCTTATGGATGTGCGAAGCTTTTTGGTTATTGGATAACTAGAAATTATAGGGAGAGTTACCGCATGTTTGCCTCTAACGGTGTACTTTTCAATCACGAGACGCTAACCTATTGTAATCCTTTAATATTTAGAGGATCCGATGGTTTAGTAGATATTCTTCCGATTGGTGATATTGCGAGATTTCATAGTGGAGTCATTTTTGATATGTCGCAAACGAGTGGAATTCAAGGAGGAACACCTATTGTTCCGTTAGAAGTTTGGGATCAAAATGGTTGGACAAAAGTAAAATTTGTTTCTGGTTATCCTCATCAAGGAGATAAAGATCCTAAGATCGTTAATGCTAGAAGCTTAGTTTATTCTGGAACCGGAAGTCATGTTTGCATTATGGAGAATGGTGAAAAGGCGACTTCTGATATTCAAATTGGAGATCGAGTAGCGACTATTGAATATCCTTGTGTATCTGAAAAATCGACCGTTTCTTTAGAAGAAGCTGAATTTCTCGGTATGTTAGTTGGAGATGGTAATGTAAGTCAAGGAATTCCGCGTCTTACTAATAAAGATTTGAAGTTAAAAGAACGATTCGTTTATCTTTGGAGTACTTTCACAGGAAGTAATAAAGTTACTTTTAATAAAAGTAACTCTGGATTTACGGGAGAATTCATAGGAAGTGTTAGTTGCCAAAATGTTGATCATTTAAAATTTGATGTTTATTGTGAAGATATTTCTCCATTTGGTCATAGAGCAAAGAAAATTCCGAAGAAAATCCTTAATTCCTCCAAAGAAGTAATGAAGGCTTTTCTTGATGGATATAATGCTTGCGATGGTTTAAAGAAAAATAAATGTACTTATTTATATAAAAATTTTAAGACGAATTCAATGACATTAGCCGCAGGATTATTATATCTTGTATCTAAAGTTACGGGACAACGATATAATTTAACTGTAGAGAAAAGTGATGCATGGAGAAAAACTCAATATTATTACTCTATTAACCTTTTATCTTTAACTAGTAACGTTGAAAAAGAGATATCTATTAGACCGTTAATCGAAGCTGGTATATCTCAGCGTGAGATATCTCGAAGAACTGGTATTTCTCGAACGTTTATTAGAAAGATTCAAAGAGGTGGTCATGGCGTTATTAATCATCACCGATCTAGATCTTTCAATGAAGTGAAGAAAGTTATTTCTTTAGATTCGTTCGATGGATGGTTTTTTGATTTAGAGACAGAAAGCGGAACTTTCCATGCTGGAATTGGTCAAGGGGTCCTTCATAATTCGACTTGTCGAGGTCCTAATTTTGTAACTAGAAAAATTACTTTAGGGATTAGAGCTATTAAAGATGGAGTTCAAGATAAACTTTATTTAGGAAACCTTGATGCTCGGCGTGATTGGGGATGGGCTCCAGATTTTACTCAGGGTATGGAGTTAATTTTAAATCATCATGAGCCAGATGATTTTGTTTTAGCGACGGGGGAAACACATTCAGTTCGAGAATTCTGTGAAGAGGCATTCTCTATTGCTGGATTAGGAGACTATAAACAATACGTAGAAGTTGATCCTAGATTTTTCCGTCCTTCGGAAGTAAACGTTCTTATCGGTGATTATTCTAAAGCTAAAAGATTATTAGGTTGGGAACCAACGACTACATTTAAGGAATTAGTTAGCAATATGGTTCTCCACGATTTAAAATAAAATTTTAGTATAAGATATGATATGGCTCAAAGATTAAACCAAGTGAGATGTAAATCCTGTCAAAAGATTATCGGTCACGATCCAATTGTTAAAGAAATTGAAAAATGTTGGCATTGTAAGAAGGCGAAGAAAGTTACTCAAGCTACAGAGTCTAGTAATTTTGCGCGCGTAAAAAAAGGTCCAGCATTAGATCTAGGTCCTATTGGTGAAGTTAATTTCAGATCTGGTTGGGAAAGAAACTTTGCTCGATGGTTAACGGCTTCTCAAGTTGAATGGACTTTCGAAAGAGTATCTTTTACTTTTACTATTCATCCCAAGACGAAGAAGCCGTACAAAAAGAAACCCTGGGTTTACATTCCTGACTTTCTTGATGTTGGTAATAATATTCTCTATGAAGTAAAAGGTTATTTAAGATCAGAAGATAGATCTAAGATTCGCCGCTTAAAAGAAAATTATCCTGCCGAGTTTAAAAAGCTAAAAGCAGTCTGCTCTAAAACAAATAAAGATGCAGTTGCCTTTTATACTAAGTTTGAAGTTCCAGTTATTTTTATCGAAACATTGAGAGATGAATATCGGTCTCTTGTGAAAGAGGATTATTGGGAGGGAAAGTAAGTGAAGATCTTTCCTAGATTCTATGTACCTCTAATTGGAACGGCAAGAAATATAGAAGAGCTTATGCCTGTCTTGGAACATTGGATGATTAAAGTTATATATCCTGGTAGTCCTTTTTTACAGCAAGTTGTATGTTTTTATCTTCTTAATTACGGAAGTAGTTACGCTCCGAGATTTATTAAAAGACTCGCCGTGCAAGAACTTTTTCGCTTAAATGAAATTGAAGATATCTATGCTTGTGTTAGATTAGCTATTGTAGAGGCTTACCAAGATCATGATCCTTCTAAAGGAACTACTTCAATTGTAGATTGGTTATCATGGAGGATTCCATATATTACGTCTAAATATATAACAATGAAAATTACTCATCCAATTGAACCCTTTGACGAAGAATGGATTTCAGAAAGTATTCAAGAATTTGAGGAGCTTGATAGAAAAAAGACCGATCTTGATATACTAGCAGAAGAAGGTCAGTGGGGAAAAAGAGTTAAGTATTTGTATACTCGGCAATTAAAGGAGCAACGATGCATCATATAGCTAATTCAGCTAGAGGCCGCATGGCTAAGAATCAACAGGAACTTCTTCAGATCGCGATGAATTCCTCATCTTTTAAAGATGAAGACATGAGTCATCTTATTTGTGAAGTCGGATTTTCAGAATATGGAGAGGGTTCCTTAGAGAGAATGTCTCCGGATACTTTTTACGGAATGCTTTTGTCTCTTTTTAAGACAAGACCTTCAGCTCATCTTTGGGACGTTGTCCCGCAGGTCCCTCATACAGAAGATAAAATTCTACTTGAATCTCCTGAAGGATTTAGAATGTCATTTTCTGAGAAAGCTCAATATCTAAAAGAAGAATTTCAGGCTCGATCTAATATGGTTGGATTCAAATTAGAACTTCATAATGTTGATCTTTCATTAGGTGATTCAAATAAAACTCAGTCACTTTCTCTTTCTATTTATGAATCAACTCAAGATCTAGATAGTTATGTTCCCGTAAAAATTAGAGTTAGATATCGTTCTGATTTTTAATTTATTTAAGTAGACCTGCCTAGTTGTTCTCTGTTACCATTATAGTATAAACTCTTCGAGGGGACGTGAGGACTATAATGAGCGACCTTTACGAGAAGGTATCAGAACTGCGCGTCGCCCAAAGCGAAACGCATGCAATTGTTAAAAACTTATCCGAGCAAATCAATAAATATGTTATTGCTGATGATCAACGTCATCGTGATTTAACAGAATTTAGAATTGCTTCGTCGAAAAATCTAGCCGAGGTTGCCACTATCGTTCAAGATATGAAAAAAGAATTAGATATAACGGTAAACACTTCTGTCCCTTGTCTTCAAAAAGAAATTGAAGCTAACAAAACAACGGTAGGACTTCATACCTGGTTTATCAGATCTATTTTAGGAGTAACCTTTCTCGCCGTTCTTGGAGGAGCCGTGACCTCTCTTGCTCATTGTGAAATTTCTCCGGCTGAAGAGGCTCCAGTAGCTCGGACGGCTATTCTTAACGGAGACTAAAAATGAAAAGTCTAATAAAAACCTTCTTCTATAAGAATAACTCAATTTCGAAGACAGCAATTTTTTTATCTTTAGCCACCTTTATTCTTTTAATACTTTGGCCTTTTCAGGCATTATTTGTTGGAGTTAATTTTTTTGGGTGGTGGGTAATCCCTGAATTTTCAGCTAGTGCAGCAACTTCAGTGCTAGGCACATTAGCGGCTCTATATGCAGTTAATCACGGATGGACCAATCGTGAAGGTGGAATTACGACTGAGGAATTAGCGGAGATGAGAACGAAGATGGAAGAGACTATGAATATAGTTAAAGGTAGGACTGATAATGACCGATAGTTTTAATGCGAGTACTGAAGCTCGACTTTCGGAAATTGAAGAATCTCTTTCTGATATATGGAGATTATTAAGATCGGTTATGAATCGAGAACAATTCAACCGATTAAATATTATTCGTCAGACAGAGATGACTAAATTAAGTACTCGATTAGACGACGCAGAGACTACTCTTAC
>Ga0180007_10001799_pt1 | contig 27198 bp, 23 predicted proteins | sample MM_PC_MetaG_FD_121122 | JGI IMG/M metagenome (GOLD analysis project Ga0180007, IMG submission 121122) | Groundwater microbial communities from the Aspo Hard Rock Laboratory (HRL) deep subsurface site, Sweden - MM_PC_MetaG | ecosystem: Environmental > Aquatic > Deep subsurface > Groundwater... | reverse complement strand
TCGCGGCCCGGCACGCACGCCCGTCCGCGGCCCTGGCGTTTGGCCTGGTACAGGCAGGCGTCGGAGACACCGACGAGTCCGGCGGGATCGGCGCAGTCCGTCGGCCAGGTGGCGCCTCCGATGCTCAGGGAGATGCCGGCGCCTGCGGCCAGGTTGCCCAGGCGCAGCGCACAGTTGCCCAACTGGTCCGGACCGGTCTCGGGCAGCACCACGACGAACTCATCCCCGCCGTAACGCCCCACCACGTCGTCGGCGCGCATGGTGTCGCGAAGCAGGCGGCCGAACCGTCGCAAAACCTCGTCCCCGGCCTCGTGACCACCGCTGTCGTTGACCTGCTTGAAGAAATCGAGATCGGCGATCATCAGTGAACAGGGTCGTCCATGCCGCTGGCAGCGGGCCAGCTCGGTCCGGAAGCGGGTCTCGAGCTCCCGGCGGTTGAGCGTGCCCGTGAGACCGTCCACGCGGGCGAGCTCCTCGACACGCCGCAACAGTGCGAGGTTCTCCCAGACGAGGGCGGTCTGGTCGATGAAGAAGGAGAAATGACTGAACTGGTCGGGGGAGACCGGGAGCCGGTTGTGACGGTTGTCGGCCAGGACAAGTCCCAGGATCCGTCCATGCGGCCGGAGCACGGCCAGAACGTACTCGTCACGGACGTCCAGGCGTGCCAGATCCTCATTGATCGCCAGCGGCCGGCGCACCAGCAACGGCCGATCCGCTCCAAGGGCCTGCCCGATTTCGTCGTCGGGCCCGGGCGTGAGCGTGATCGACTGCACCAACTGCTGGAAGCGCGTGTCAAAGTTGCGCCGGTCGTAGTCGCGGATGAGCGCGTCGATGTCCTTGTCCTCGATCTCGATGGCCTCCCATATGCGGTGCGCCTCGATGTCGTCGAAGGGACCGATGCCCTTGGAACCGGCGAAGCGCTGTGTGACCTCGTCCCACACGAAGAGCGCGGCCCGGTTGAAGCCCAGTGAGTATCCCGACGTGATGCCGGACAACAGCACATGCATCGCCTGATCCTCATCGGTGGACCGGAGCATGAACCGGGTGATGGTGCTCAGCGTCGCGAGGTTCGACGACTGGAAGGCGAAGCGGCTCAGCAGCAAGCTCGATTCTGTGACGGACAAAAGCGCTCCGAGGATGCCCTGCACCACGCATTCAATGCCCTGTGAGAGCTCCCCGTCTCCGGGCGTCCACGTCCTCTCACCGCGTGAGACGACCAGACGCAGACCCATCCCGTCGACCAGACGCGCCGCACGCAGGTGCAATTGGTCCGAGAACAGCGACAGTTTGAGCAACTGCCGGGCCGCCAGCGGGAGCGGCCCATCCAGGCAGCCCAGTTCGACGGTCAGTTCAAGGCTTTCAGGAAGGCGTCCGAAGAGCTCGCGCAGATACACCGGCAGTGGCGCGAGCCGGGCTGCACGCAGGATCTCGGCGGGAATTTCCGAAGGTCCTGGTCTGTCGGGAGGGTTCGTGTTCATCGTGCCTGACCGCCGTCACATCCGGAGCCCTGCGAGAAACTCACGGTTCTCAAGATGCCAGGCGATGGTGCGGTCCAGGCCCTCCTCGAGGGAGATCTCCGGGGTCCAGTCCAGCAGGCGGCCGGCCTTGTCGATGTCGGCCCAGGTCGCCTGCATGTCTTCGGGGGGCATCGGCAGGTGATGGATGTCCGCGGACTTTCCGAGGGAGTTTTCGATGTGGTGGATCACGTCCATCATCGTGCGCGGATTGCGGCCGCCACCGAGGTTGATCACTTCGAATCCCACCGGACGCAGCGCGGCGATCGAACCGCGGGCGATGTCGTCGACGAACGTGAAATCCCGGCTCTGCGAGCCGTCCCCGGTCAGTTCCAGCTTCCTCCCGTGTTCGATCCACTGGATGAAACGGTAGATGCTCATGTCGGGTCGGCCGGCCGGACCGAACACGGTGAAGTAGCGCACGATCGAGATGTCCATCCCGAACAGGAAGTGATAGGAGTATGCCATCACCTCGGCGGCCTTCTTGCTCGCCGCATACGGCGAGATCGGCGTGTTCACCGGCAGCGACTCCATGAACGGCATCGGCTGGCCCGCGTACAGCGAGGAGGTGCTCGCGAGCACCATCTTCTTCACGTCGAAGGCTCGCATCATCTCGAGCAGGTTCAGCGTCCCGCTGGCGTTGGTGGTCAGATAGACGTGCGGGTTCTTCAGGCTGTAGCCCACGCCGGCCCGGGCAGCAAGGTTGAGCACCGATCGGGGGCGGTGGATCTCGAAGACCAGCTTCAGCGCAGGCAGGTTCTCGATGTCGAGCTCGTGGAAGGTGAAGCCGGGCCGTCCGATCAGCGCCTCCAGGCGTCGGCGCTTGAGCCGCACATCATAATAGTCGTTGCAGTTGTCCACACCGATCACCTCAACACCGGCATCGAGCAGGAAACTGGCGGTGCGCGAGGCGATGAAGCCGGCGACGCCGGTGAGCAGCACGGGTTGTTCGAAGTTCATGTCTACTCCTCCCGGTGATGCCCGGGCACCACGCGGCTCCAGGATGACCGGATCTTTCCGGAGGCCAGGTTAACCTCGGCGTCCGAGGCACGCAGATACAGCGGCTCGGCAGTCACAGGATTGCACGGTTCGGCATCGAAATACAGGTGCAGCGCAGCGCGGTGCAGGGTCGTTGCGTCGGGCAACCGCTCTGCATCGACCACGGAGGCCTCACCGAAGTGCCCCCTCAGTTGTTCCAAATGCAGTTTCGCACCGCTGCCAAAAAAACGCACGCCGGCGGGCGCCGTCTCCAGCACCCCCTCGAGCGTGGTGACCCCGGATTCGCGCATGTTCGATCCGTTGATTCGGCCTGCGACGTACAATTCTCCGCGACGGGCATCCTCGAGCACCCACACCGGACCCGATGGGCCGGCGAGGGTGAAGTACAGATCGAACAGATCAAACGTATATAGCGGAATCCGGCGGACATACGCAAAGGTCTTGGCAAAACTGAGCCCGATGCGGATGCCCGTGAACGAACCCGGGCCGCGGCCGCAGGCGATCGCGTCCACCTGGGTAGGATCCTGGCCAGCAAAGAGACCCTCGACGTGCGAGAGCAGTCCAGGACCGTGGTTCTTCTCCGTGGAGACCACGGCGGCCACCGGTTCGTCCGAGCCGCCATCACCCAGCGACAGCAACAACCGCTCCGAAGACGTGTCCAGCGCCAGAATCCGCATGCTCAACCCTCCGCCGGCAGACACGGCGCCGGGTTGGCCGGATCCGGCTGCGGAGACAGTTGCAGGTTCTGTTCGGCTTTGTCGCCGGCGTTCTCCACGCGCGAAGGCGTCTCCTGCTTCGTGCGGAAACAGCGCACCAGATCGTTTCGCATGCCGAACAGCATCAACGACAGGATCAGGGCCAGGCCGATGTACGTGATGATCGAGCGGGCCTTGAGCCCGAGATCCCGGCGCCGGATCGCCTCGATCGTGAACAGCAGCACATGGCCGCCGTCGAGCATCGGGATCGGCAGCAGGTTCAACAGCGCCAGGTTGAGCGAGATCAGCGCCATCATCTGCAGGAAGAACAGCCAGCCGCGCTCGGCGGCGACCTCGGCCATCTGCGCGATCATGACGACCGATCCCACGTTCTCCCGGTCCACCTCCCCGGTGAACATGTAGGCGATACCGAGCACCATGCCCGAGGTGATCTCCCAGGTCGTGACGAGGCTCTCGCGCACCGCGAAGACAAAGCGGTTCTTCACCCGCACGTCCTCGGGGGTGTCCAGCTGGCGCAGCGTGGAGATGCCGAAATCATACGTGACCTGCTTGTTTCCGAAGCGGTCCACGCTCTGGAACTTGTCCTGCCGCAGGACTAGCGTGCGCCTGCACCCTCCGGCCTCCGAGGGACGGATCACCGACAGGCACAGGCGCCGACCCGCGGCACGTGCGACCTGGTCCTCGAACTCGGCATACGAGGACATGACCTTCTTCGCGAACGTGCAGGACGCGAGCGGCGCCTCGTCGGGCAGGATCTCCAGGCCGGCAAGCCGGTCTCCGGCGGCCACGCCCCAGCGATCCGCAGGCGAGCCTTTCGTGACGAGGCTGACGACCAGCTCCCCGGACTGCACGTCGGAGAGAGCGGCGGCCGATTCGAAGGAGAGCTCGCGGACCTGGCCCGCAGCGAGCACCGCCTGTTCAGAGGGCGTCGCGAACGTGATCACGTGCAGGGTGAGGGGGCCCTTCCCGAGCTTGGGCAGCAGGCTCTCCCAATCCGACCAGAACCGCACCGGGTGCCTGGCGCCTTCCTGGGTCACTCCCAGGATTCGATCACCCGAACGCAGCCCGGCCCGGTAAGCCGCGCCGCCTGTGTTCACAAGGCCCACACGAGCCAGCGTCCCATGCAGGAACACGCCCGAACGGCCGATCTTGGCGGGCAGGCCGACCATGTTCTTGCCCACCGACGGCGTCGGCACCAGCTTGACCTGGATCGTGCCCGAACCGGGGCGCTCCACCTTGACCGAGAGCGTCTCCCCGGGAGCGTCCATGATCGTGCGACGGAACTCGTCGAAACTGTCGATCTCGTCGCCGTCGATCTCGAGCACCAGATCGCCGGAGTGAAGCCCTGCCTGGTCTGCGGCCATGCCCGGAAGCACCGTACCCAGCAGCGGAGGAGATACATGGGTGACCGTCAGAAAGTACACGAAGTAGAAGAGCACCGGCAGCAGCAGGTTCACGAACGGACCGGCGACCACCACGATGATCTTCTTCCAGTACGGCAGCGCCGCGAGCGTGCGGTGACGGTCCTCCTCGGCCATCTCCTCGTTGGGATCCTCGCCGATCATGCTGACGTAGCCGCCAAGCGGCACCGCGGACAGGCAGTACTCGGTCTCGCCGCGCCTTCGCTTGAAGAGCACCGGACCGAAACCCAGGGAGAAGCGGAGCACCTTGACCCCGAAGCCCTTGGCCGCGAGGAAGTGCCCGAGTTCATGGAAAAAGACCAGCGGCCCCAGTAGGACGAGAAACCAGATCAGCGTCATGATTCAACCTGAAATTCCGTGATGTTCATGCAGTGACATCCACCGAGGTGACCTCGGTCAGCGCTTCACCCAGGAAGCGGGTGCCCACGATGTCGATGCGGCTCTTGTCGGTCACCATGACCCGCAGCGTGCCACTCACGCCCCCGGGCGCCTCCATCTCACGACGGCGCAGCAGGTGAGCCACCTCTGCGGTCGCGGCGATGCCGGAGTCGATCAGCGCCACTTCCCTCCCGAACAGGTCCGTGGTGACCTCGGCGATCAACTCCCTGAAAAGCGGATAATGCGTGCAACCCATCACCAGCGTGTCCGCCTCGGGAAACCGGGCATGCAGGCGCCCCAGATACTCCGTGGCCACCAGACGGGGCACATCGCCGGTGAGCCAGCCCTCCTCGGCCAGGGGCACCAGCAGCGGACAGGGCTCTGCTGCCACCCTGAGCTTGTCGCGCAGCTCCGAGATGGCCTTCTGGTACGCCCCCGACTCCACGGTGCCGTAGGTGCCGATCACACCGATGCAGCCATTGCGGGTGGCCGACAGCGCCGCCCGGGCGCCGGGCTCCACCACGCCCACAACCGGAATCGACAACTCCTTCTGCAGCGCGGGAATCGCATGTGCGGAGGCCGTGTTGCAGGCCACGACGAGCATCTTGATGCCCTGCGCAAGCAGGAACCGTGCGTTGTTGAGTGAGTAGCGCACGACTGTGGCCGGACTCTTGGTTCCATAGGGCACGCGGGCCGTGTCGCCCAAGTATATGAAAGATTCATGTGGAAGCGACTGGCGCAAGGAGCGCACGACCGTGAGGCCGCCCACGCCGGAGTCGAACACACCAATGGGAAGATCTCCGTTCATGCCGTACTCACCCTTTCCACGATGGATTGTCGCGCAATGCCAGCAACACCGGACAGTGGTCCGAACCGGTCACCTCGGGAAGAATCCTGCAGTCCTCGACGCGGTCCACCAGATCAGGGCTGATCATGAAATAATCGATCCGCCAGCCGATGTTGCGGTCGCGGGCCGAGAAACGATAGTCCCACCAGGAATAATGCCCCGGTTCCCCGGGGTGCAGCCGCCGGAAGATGTCCACCAGTCCCAGGGTGAAATAGGTGCCCAGCCACTCCCGCTCCACGGGCATGAAGCCTGAGTTTTTTTCGTTCTCCCTGGGTCGTGCCAGGTCAATGGGCTCATGGGCGGTGTTGAAGTCCCCGCATACGACCAGCGGTTCGCCGGCAGCCAGGTGCCGCGCGAACAGGTCCCGGAGATGAAAGTAGAAATTCTTCTTGTATTCCAGACGCTCGGGTCCGCCCGAGCCATTCGGAAAATAGATATTGTATAGATAAATATCTTCGTGCCGGGTCACCAGCACGCGCCCTTCCGCATCGAACTCGGCCGCGCCCACACCCTCTCGCACTTCCTGCGGGACCCGCCGGGTCCAGGTGGCTACCCCGGAGTACCCCTTGCGCTGCGCGCTGTGCATGTGGAATCCATATCCCGGGATGTCCGACATTTCCCCGGGGACCTGGTCCGGCTGGGCCTTGGTCTCCTGAATGCACAGCACATCGGGCGCAATCCGCTGGAAGAAGTCCAGAAAACCCTTTTTGTGTACTGCGCGTATACCGTTCACGTTCCAGGTCAGCCACTGCATTTCCGGTTTCTCCAGACGGGACCCGGGGACCGTGCGGAAAACACGTGCCCGGGGTGGCGGCTGGGAGTCCCTGCCGCGCTCCGAGCCTGAAACTATGCTGGAAATCCCGAAATTCCGCAAGGCGGTTTTTTTTATGCAATCAGCGGCCTTTCTTTCTGTCTTCGTGTCACTTTTTCTGGTGCAATTGTCCTGAAATTGGGTTAGTGTTTATATGTCAAGGGGGAGCGGTTCCCGCCCCAAGGAGCCCTGTCATGAAGGAAGCCATCTTTATCTTGTATGTGCGCGACCAGTGGAGGAGCGCCCGTTTTTACAAGGAGCTTCTTCAGTTGGATCCCAGACTGCACGAGCCTGGCATGACCGAATTCGACCTCCCGTCCGGGGGTGTCCTGGGTCTGATGCCCGTGCAGGGCATCAAGAATCTCCTCGGAGAAAAGCTGCCCGACCCGTTCCTGGCGGACCAGATTCCGCGCGCCGAACTCTATCTGCTGGTCTCGGGGGCCCGTGACTACCACTTTCGCGCGCTGGCGCTTGGCGGTATTGAAATCAACTCCATGAAGGAACGCCCGTGGGGACACCGCGCCTCCTACTGCCTCGACCCCGATGGCCACATGCTGGCCTTTGCGGAAAAACTGAACTGACTCCGACAAATCATGCCGGTTTTTTTCCGGTCAGGACAGATTTTTTCATTTTCCCTGAAATTTTCCGGAGACTTTTCGTCTTCTTGCGCTATCGGCCGTTTTGCACTACGGTACGATTGAGACACCGGCCATGACTCGATTTCATTATTATTTTATACAAAACGTTTTTTTTACAGCATTTACTTTTATATTTATTGCCATTACGCCTCTCTCTCGCGCAGAGGCCCAGGCTGCGGCCATCAAACCATCCGGGGCTGCCATTGAAAAATCTTTACAGGGCGGACGGCACTTCAAGATCAACTATCCGAAGATGGGTTCGGTCCACGTCTGGGTTCCCAAGGGCTACATCCGCAAGACCGCCGGCATCGTCGTGTACCTGCACGGCTACCACACCACCGTCGACAAGGCCTTCGTGGACCACAAGCTCGCCGAGCAGTTCCAGAAGAGCCGCCAGAATGCGCTGTTCATCGTTCCGGCCTGCCCCTCGGGCAAGGACGAGTCCGTGGTCTGGAACTCCCTGTCACAATTGAAAAAGTCGGTCCAGGCCGCCAACATCCGCCTGCCCGACGGCGAGACGGTCGTGATCGCCCACAGCGGCGGCTTCCGCACCGTGCGCGGATGGACCGACAACCGGCTGCTCAAGCAGATCATCCTGCTCGACGCGATGTACGGCGGCTTCAACGAGTTCAAGGAATTCATCGCCACCGGAGCGCGCGCCAAAAACCGTCGCATGATCCTGGTGACCTCCGACACCGACACGCAGACCCGCCAGTTCACCAAGGAGTTCTCGTTTGCCGTGACACGAACAGGCATTCCCGCTGACTACACCGGCTTTACCTCCCGCGAGAAGAAGAGCCGCCTGCTCTACGTCAAGTCCCAGTACGACCACTACGGAATCGTCACCTCCATGGCGGTCATTCCGGTGCTGCTGCGCCTGACGCCGCTTCGCATCCTGCCTTAAGCCCGAAAACCGGCCTCCGCGAAAGGCTCCGCGCCGGCGGCCGACCTTCCCACAATAGATTTGCACACCGATCCAGCCAATGGTATTTTGGCTTCGAAAAGGGGACGACTCTTCGAGGTTTTCCACCCACGCAAAAGGATGCGCGCACCATGCTGTTCACTCCATTTGGAACCGAACCCGAGTTGCTGATAATCACCCCAGCCCTGGCCGTCGAGGCCCGCCTTGGAGAATGGGGGGCCGGCTTCGCGCTGGGCACCGCCGGATACCGGGACCTGCTTGATCCTCAGGACTTCTTCTCCCCGAAGGTGCCGCTCTCGGCGCTCACGATGGGCATCATCGCCACGGCCCGGGTCGACGTCGCCAGAAAGCACGGCATCACGAGCCTGCACATCGGCGGCGAGGTTCGGCCGCACACCCAGAAATTCATCGACCTGTGCGCACGAATCTACGCGGCCGCGGGCCTCACGGTCCACCTGCAGGGAGGGAGCGCCAGGACCACCCCGATCTGGATGAGTTCGTTCGGTGTGTTCCATTACGGACTCGGCGGGGGCGAGAACTTCACCGCGAGCCACTCCCAGAGCTACAAGGGCGGATGGAAACCCATGGACGAGCACGGCATGCAACTGCTCGGCATGGCCGGCGAGATCCAGGCCCGGGTCCGCGAGCTCACCTCGACGATCTGCACCGACGGCCTCGAAATTTCCCTGGCTTCAGCCCATGACCCGCACATCCGCCACGACTTCGACCCGCTGCCGGCGTACGTGGAATCCCTGGGCAAGCTCATGGATCCGGCCGGCATCGACACGATCCGACAGGCGCTGATCGGCGGTCTGAAGGTCGCGATCTGCACCGAGGGAGGCTCGATGGGGGCCGCCGCGCGGCGCATCTTCGGGATGCTGGATTTCCCCATGGACGACCGGGGCATCACCTTCCTGTTCGAGGCGGAAAGTGAAGACTATCACGGCATCGGCCAGCTCGACGGGGTCAACCACGGCGTGGATCCGGGCAAGTGGCAGATCTACAAGCACATCGGAGCCCAGGATCTCCTCGCGCAGGGGGCCGCCGACATCGTGTTCATCTGGGATCCCGACGGCGACCGCTTCAACATCGTGACGACGGCACCGGCGGCGCTGGCCGATCGGGCCCGAGACGCGGCCCTGGAGGTGGACCCCCTCGACGAGACAAACTGCCTGGTGTACTTCAAGCCCAACCAGATTTATTTCCTGCTCACGGCGCTTCGCATGCAGGCGCTGGGAGAGGCCGGGCTGCTGGACAAGTATGATTTCGTCGCCGCAATCACCTACCCCACGTCGCGCTCGATCCTGGCCGTGGCCGAACGGATCGCCTCGGAGCATGGCGCGAGGATCGGCACCGTCCTGGTGCCCGTGGGCTTCAAGTACTTCGGTGAGTTGGTCGCCTCGGTGCAGCGCCAACTGCTCGAGGGGGCCGTCGAGGTCACCTTCACGGAAGCTACCGGCCGCGTCAGGCAACTGGGGCACAAACCCCGGTTCCTGATGATGGCCGAGGAGAGCGGCGGAGCCGCCATGGGCACCCTCGACTGGGTGAAAAACCACGACACCTCCAGCGCATCGCTCGCACTCAAGGAAAAGGACGGCTTCCAGGTGGGCCTGTTCACCCTGCTGGCCGCAGCCCGGCTGCACAAGACCGGCTACTCGTTCGCGCAATGGTACATGGATCTGCTGGCGCGGTATCCGATTCCATACGCAGCCTACGAGCGCCAGGACATCACGCTTTACGACGAGAGCCTCCAGGGCGACGCGCGGCGTGCGGCCCAGCAGGCTGCCAATGTGCACAAGGAATCGCTGGTCTCCTACTTCCGCGGGCTCACGGTCATGACGCCCGAAGCGGCCACCTCCCGCCTGCGCACCGACCTGAAGGACCCGGACTTCCCGGCGATCCACAACGCCTTCTGGGCGCAGGACGGCTCCTTCCTCGAGTTCGACGGTGCCTGGTTCGAGCTGCGTGCGTCCGGCACCGATGCGGTCCTGCGCTACTACTTCGAGGGCTCGGATCCGAAGACCGTGCACCGCCTCAACTCCGCGCTCGTGGCCCTGCGCGCCTGATCCCGTATTGACACCTCCGGAGTACGACCGAACATGTTCTTTCATCTCTCCTTCTGGCTCAAGGATCTGTCTGACAGTTTCACCTTTTTCAACATCTTCCGGTACCTCTCGACGCGGGTGGTGCTGTCCACCCTCACCGCGCTGCTGATCTCGTTTCTGCTCTCCCCGTGGTTCATCCGCCGGCTGCAGTCCCAGCAACTGGCGCAGCCGATCCGCAGTGACGGCCCCGAGACCCACTTCGTCAAGCAGGGAACGCCCACGATGGGCGGCACCCTGATCCTGTTCGCGCTGGTGCTGCCCACGATCCTGTGGGCCGACCTGTCCAACGTATATGTCTGGATGGTGCTCACCATCACTGCGCTCTACGGAGTGCTGGGGTTCCTCGATGACTACTTGAAGGTGGCCAAGCGCAACTCCAAGGGGCTGGCCGGGCGCTACAAACTGTTCTTCCAGTTCCTGGTCGCCGGCGGCATGCTGTGGTACGTGTTCGGCACCGAGGCCACCGGGCTGTCGCTGGAGGTGCGCACCAAGCTGGCGCTGCCGTTCATCAGCGTGGACGCGTACCCGGTGCTGCCCCTGGTGCTGTTCATCCTGCTGTCGATGGTCGTGATCGTGGGCGCCTCCAACGCGGTCAACCTCACCGACGGTCTCGACGGCCTGGCCATCGGCCCGGTCATCCTCAACGCCTTCGTGTTCATGATCCTGGCGTACGCCCACGGCGCCGTCTTCTGGGGCAAGCCCGTCGCGGAATACCTGAAGATCATCCACCTGCCCGGGGTCGAGGAGTTGATCATCTACTGCGGGGCCATGATCGGCGCGGGCATCGGCTTCCTCTGGTACAACACCTACCCGGCGTCGGTGTTCATGGGCGACGTCGGCTCCCTGGCGCTGGGTGGCGGTCTGGGCACACTGGCCGTGCTCACCAAGAACGAGGTCGTGCTGGTGATCGCCGGCGGCATCTTCGTGATGGAGGCGCTCTCGGTGATGATCCAGGTCGCCTATTTCAAGATCTCCGGCGGCAAGCGCATCTTCCTGATGGCCCCGATCCACCACCACTTCGAGAAGAAGGGCTGGGCCGAGCCCAAGGTCATCGTGCGCTTCTGGGTCATCTCCTTCATCCTCGCGCTGTTCGCGGTCGTCACCCTGAAGCTGCACTGAGTTGTTCGCAGCAAGTCGTCACAGAATGATCACCTTCAGGGGGTTGTCCACCGAGTTGTCACCGTAGCGGCCGGCCCAGGACCATTTTAATGTGAATATCATCCGATTGACGGATGGATTCGTCTTGGTCAGACAGGTATATTTAATGGTCATGATTTTTTACTGTGCGACAATAACCTCCTGTTCAGATCTTTTCTGGAGTGCATCATGAAGCGGTTCCGCCTCCTCCTGTCCGTCCTGTCGTCCAGTTTTTTCCTTTTCCCGGCCTGCGGAACAGTCGACACCGCACCGGGGGGAAGTCCGTCCGCCGCCTTCGTCGCCGCCGGGGTGGACGGTCTGGAGCCGGACGGCTGGAGGTTGCTGGAACTCTCGCCGGAGACCGGCCTGCGCGTGTACGGGATGGCCCTGCCCGCGCCGGAGCGCGCCTCCGTGAGGGCCCTGTACAACGCGGTGCTGGTGGACTCCACCGGGGACAGCCGTTCCCTTCCTGTTGCCGGACCGGTCCAGGATGTGCGCATCTTCGAAGACAAGGACCGCACGCTGGTCGCCATCCTCGACGCAAACGGTGGTCTGATCCTCTGGGACGCACGGTCGGCGCAGGTCTCGAAGCTGGCCACGGACGTGTTCCCGGGCTTTGGTTTTTCGCCGGACGGAATGTACATCGCCTATGCTGCCGGCCCCAGCCCGGAGATGGACCTGTACCGGATCCGGCTCGACAACCGCGAGATCCTGCGCCTGACGAACGAAAATGGCTCCGTGGGGGGGCCAGCCTTCTCACCAGACGGGAAGGAGATTGTCTTTGTCAGTTCGCTCGGCGGGTATCCTTCCCTGGCCGTGATCCCGTCGGATGGAGGGACGACCCGGCGCGTCACCAACGCGACGCTCCCGGTGAACGGTACCCCGGTGCATTCCAGCCGGCTGGCGCCCTTTCCTGACGGTCGACGCGGTCCCTTGTGGACCGACAAGGGCTTCGTCTTCGAAAACGCCGCAGGCGTCTACCGGATCTCTGCGGATGGTGCCATCTCCGGCCATTGGCCCGACGCCCGGTTCCCGGTCGTGACACAGGGCAGGATCCTGGTCCACGACGGCCGCTCCCTGGTCCCGCTGGCTGATCCGGAGGTGAACCCATGAGAGCCCTTGCGATTCTCCTGACCCTCCTCATTTTCGTGCCTGCGGCGCAGGGCGCCAAACTGAGACGGCCCTTCTCCGCGTCGATCGGTGTGAACTACGGCTTTGACCACAACGGCAGCGCCTCGGGCTGCGTCGATTACGGCTGCGGCGGCGTCTGCTACAACACGCACACCGGCACGGATTTCCCCCTGTCGCTGGGAACCGGCGTGCTGGCCTCGGCGGCCGGACGCGTGACGGCCACCTACAACGGCTGCGCAAACTACGGTTATTACGGCAACACCTGCGGTGGATCCTGCGGCAACTACGTGAAGGTCGACCATCTCGACGGTACCGTCTCGCTGTTCTGCCACATGCAACTGGACTCCATCGCCGTGGGCGTGGGGCAGAACGTCTCCTGCGGCCAATACCTGGGAAATTCGGCCAGCTCTGGCAGCTCCACGGGGCCACACCTGCACCTGGGTTTCCGGGTCAACGGGACCAGCATTGATCCGTTCGCCGGCGGCTGCTCCCAGTCCACGAGCTGGTGGGTCGGACAGGGTTCCTACCCGCACCCGATCCCATCGGCCACCTGCGAAACCACCTGCGAGTGCAGTCCCGGACAAGTCGAAAACCAGGGCTGCGGCAACTGTGGATCCCGCTCCCGCACCTGCGGTTCAAACTGCTATTGGGGTGGATGGAGCGGTTGTTCGGGCGAGGGACCGTGCTCCCCGGGACAGACGCAGACACAGGCCTGCTGTGACTGCGGCTCCCAGTCCCGCACCTGCACGGGCTCCTGCCAGTGGCCTGACTGGGGCGGCTGCTGGGGTCCTGACCCCGACGGCGGACAGGCCGTCTGTGAAACCGGCGAGCCCGGACCCTGCGCGGAGGGACGGAGGCGCTGCGCCGACGGCTGCCTGGCCTGCGTGCGGGTCTACGAGCCGCGCCCTGAACGGTGTGACCTGATCGACGACGACTGCACGGGCGTGGCCGACGACGGCTACCCGCAGGAAATGGGCGATCCGCCGCCGCCGTGGTCGGCCCGCCTGATCGACACCGGCGTTCCCCAGGCCATATCTCCGGGGGAACGCTTCACCGGCTGGGTCGCGTTTGAAAACACCGGCACGGAGACGTGGACCGCGGGCAGCCTGTGGCTGGAGATCCCCCGGGATCATCTCGAAGGTTCCGTGGACTGGCTCGACGACTCCTGGTATGCGTTCTCGATTCCGTCCCTGCTGCTGACCGACGTGCCCCCCGGCTCGCGGGGCCTCTTCGAGTTCACCTTCCACACGCCCGACAACCCCGCCGGGTCCCTGGACGCGCGCCTCCAACTGGTCTCCGGCACCGCCGGATGGCTGCGCTGCCCCTCCCCTAACGTCGACTTCTCCGTGCTGGTCCTGCCGGCTTCCCAGCCTCTGCCTGAGGTTCCACATACGTCCACCATGGCCGACGATGGCTGCGCCTGCCGGACCGGCCGCACGGGGAGAACGACCTTTCTCTGGCCGCCAATCCTGCTGCCTCTGGCCTGGATCGGCTGGCGCCGCCGCCGTCTGCAGGCATGATCCGCTTCCCGATGCGATGGGTTCCCTGAACTGGAGTTTTCCATGAAGCGCGCTTTCTTCCGCATTATCGTCCCGAACCTGATCCTCTTCCTCCTGATCGCCTGCTCCGGCAGCGATCCGGGCCGGGCCTTCGAGGTGAGCGGCTGGTTCCCCAACTGGTCCACCATCGACGGGGGCCAGACCGTCGTCATCGAAGGCCGCGATCTCGACAGTGTGGTCAAGGTCCGGTTTGGTTCCCATGCAGGGACCATCGTGGAGAAGACCATCGATCGCCTCACGGTGACGACCCCCGCGGTGCCCGAAGGTGGCCTGGCGGACCTGGTCCTGGAGTCCAAAAGCCACACCTACAGGGCGCCCGGCGCCTGGCGCTTCCTGGGCCGGATCCTGGATTACCAGCCGGTCACGACGCTCTCCGTGGACGATCTGCGCCCGCTGACCGTGCGCAGCCTCCTGACCGGACAGACCCTCAGCGACGGGGGTTCGTACTATTGGATCGCCGCGGCAGAGGGCCTGTTCCGGATCGTTCCCGACGACACCGGCCGCTTTCGCCTCGAGACGGTGACGCCCGGCGATTTCGCAGGGCTGGCCGCCGGTGACTTCGATGGCGACGGCACGCTGGACCGCCTCGAGTTGGCCGCGACGGGCGATGCCACAATCGTGTGGAACTCGGAGACTCCTCCTCAATCCGAAACCGCTCCCGAGTTGCTGGCAGGTCTGGCCTGGGTCACTCCGATGGACTGCAACGGTGATGGGGCCGACGACCTGATCGCCGGACTGATCACCGAGACGGCGGCCAAACCTCTGCGCATCTTCACCGGCGATCCCGATGGACAGTTCTCCGACCGGACCACGGAGGCCTTTCCCCTCGAGGCTCCCTCCTTGTACGGGGTGGCCGCGGCCGACTTTGACGCTGACATGGACACGGACCTCTTCCTGACCACGTCCCAGGGACCCCGCCTGTTCCTGAACGACGGAAACTGCGCGTTCCTGGAAGCGGCCGTGGCGTCGCTGCCCCGTGAGACGGCCATCTTCACCACGCAACCCGTCGCCGTCGATCTTGACGGCGACACCCGCCTGGATCTGGTGATTCCCGACGCCCTGCGCACGCGCCTCTGGTACCAGCGTGCCGACGGCGTTTTCGAGGACCAGAGCCTCACGCGGCTGGGCACGGTGTCCTCTGCGTCGGTCCTGATCGCCGATGCGGACGGGGACTCCCGCCCGGATCTATTCCTGACGAGGCCGGACGGACGCCTGATATATCTGCGCAACGATCCCGACGGCCGCTTCTATGACTACACTGCGTCGGCCTGGCATCCGGTCCCTGCCTCCGGCGCACTGTTCTCGCCCCTGGCCGGTGCTGACGGACCTCCGGCGTGGTGGTTCTTCCCGGCCACCGGCTACCCGTCGGTCTACGTGCACCAGTCCCAGATCGACGACTTCGACGGCGACGGCATCTCCGACACGCTGGACAACTGTCCAGAACTGTCCAACCCGAACCAGGAGAACACCGACTGGATGCACTTCTCCTGTGCCGACGCCGCCTCCTGCGCGGCCCGCACCGGCTGCGCGCTCCACCTCGGAACGGAATCGGCGTACCTGTTCTGCGAGGCCCCTCGGACCTTTGGTGAGGCGAGGGCCTTCTGCGAGAGCCTTCAGGCCCGCCTGGTCATCATCGGGTCCGAAGCGGAGAACGCCTTCCTGGTCGCGCACATGGTCGGGTCGGCCTTCATCGGGATGTCCGACCTCGAGACGGAGGGCACCTTTCTCTGGATCGACGGCACCACGCCGGTCTGGACGCCGTGGGCCGAGGGCGAACCCAACGACAGCGGCGGAATCGAGGATTGCGGCGGGCTCTACGCCGACTCCGGCCTGTGGAATGACTTCGACTGCGACACACCACGCGCCTTCTGGTGCGAAGGCGGCTTCTTGTCCGCGTTCGACCGCGGAAACGCCTGCGACAACTGCCCGGACCTGTCCAACCCGGACCAGTTCGACTCCGACGAGGATGGGCTCGGCGATGCCTGTGACACGGAGGGGAAATGATGTCCTTCCGTTTCTTGCCCCTCTTCCTGTCCATCACCACCACGGTATGGTTCTCGGCGGGCTGCGGCTCCGACGGCAAGCCCGAAATCTCGAGGGTGGAGCCTGCGACGGTCTCTGCTGCGGGTGGTCATGTCGTCGTGATTGACGGCAAAAACTTCGACGCCGACGCACAGGTGCTTCTCGGTGTCTGGCCCGCCGAGGTGCGCTCCGCGACGGGCGGCCGTCTGGAGATCGTGACCCCCACCGGCGTCTCCGGCACCTATGACGTCACCGTGCGGACCACGAAGGGCGCCGACATCCGGCGCAACGCCCTTTCGATGACGCCCGTCGCACTGCGCTACGATCCCGCACCCGGCGCCATCCCCGCGTCCCCGTCGGGCCCGTTGATGGCCCTGGCCAGCCTCGACGCCAACCTCGATGGCGCACCCGACGTGGCTGCCCTGACCACGGACGGGGCTTTCCGTCTTGCTCTCAACCAGGGTCAGGGTCGCTTCACCTGGACCGAGACGCTGGACGCCTCGGCTGTGCTGGACGGTCGCTTCTCCGCGTTCGTCTCCGGCGACTTCGACGCCGACGGGGCCGCCGAGATCCTCCTGTGCGGACAGCCCGGGACCGCCGATTCCCGCCTGGACTTCGCCTCCGACGGATCCTTCGTGACCACCGCGATCGACCTGCGTTCGAGCTTCAGTATCTGCCACGACCTGATCCCGCTGCCGCCGGACGCAGACGGAAAAACGAGCCTGCTCACCTGGCGCTCCCGTCCAGACGTGCCAAGCCTGCGCCAGTTGATGGTGCTGCGCAACACGGGCAACGCATTCCAGCTCGACGAGGCCTCTGGCGAGGCTGCGGACGTGACCAGGCCGGTCACTTCCGACGTCGAGGGCGCCATAGGAACCTTTTCCTCCTCCACGGAACAATCCGCCGGCGGCAAGGCCTCCGGCCGCCTCGACTACGACTTCACGGTCGTCCGCACCACGCTGCGCGTCTCGTTCCCGCTGCCGGAACTGACATGGATCCCCCAGTCCGTTCGTTTCGAGTTCTTCGGCGACGCCTCCGGCCACACGCTCTCGCTGGCTCTGGTGGATGCCTCCGGCGAGCGATTCTCCCATTCGGGGGCGGCCCTCACCACGACATCCTGGGGCACGCTCGAGGCCACGCAGGTCTCTGGATGGCTGCCCTCGGGGGGTGACGGCAACGGCGTGTTCAACCTTCCGGCGACCGCCCTCGAGCTCACCCTCACGCCCATCGAGGCCGGCCCCTCCACCGGCGCGCTTTTTGTCGACAACCTGATCGTGACCGGACCGGTCACCGGGCGGTACGGCGTCACCGACTTCGAACGGCCGATCACTCCGGTCTGGGCCTCCGACGAGGTCACCTCCACGGTCTGGACCCTCATCGACGGACTTGAACCCGCTGACGCCGCCTTCACCACCGCGAAGACGGGGGAGAACGCGCTGCTCCATCTCGCACTGGGCGCCGGCGACACCGGCGACTGGAGCGAGGCCGGACAGATCCCGCTGCCCGTCGGACGGATCCGGCGGCTCGTGCCCCTGGACGTCGACTTCGACGGCGACCTCGACCTCGTCGCGGTGGGATCGGGCCAGGACCAGTGCCTGATCCACGATGGCCGGGGGAGTTTCTTCAACGACACCATCGCCTGCCTGCCGATCTCGCGCGGAGACGGCCGTGACGCCGTGACCGCCGACGCCAACCTCGACGGACTGGCGGACCTCTTCGTGACCGCAGCAGACGGGCTGTGCCGCCTGTTCGAAGCCGATGGTGCAGGCGGCTTCATCGACGTCACCCCTGTGTTCGGGCTGGACTGCGAGAACATGACCGCCCTGGTGCTGCTCGACGCCGACGGCAACGGCCTGGTCGACGCCCTGTTTCTCGACGGCAGCGGGCTGCCCGTGCTGTTCATGGGTTCGGAAGAATAATCAATCCATCGGGGTGTAGCGGACGGCCATCTGCATGATGCCCCGCCACTGCTCGTTGAGCGGATCGTCGGGCATGGGTCCGAAGACATAGCCGAAGGCGCGATCGTCCTTGACCAACACGTGAATGTCGCCGTCATAGCGTTCCACGAGCAGGGACCGATCCTTGCGCTCGATCGTGAACGAGCCCCGCATCGCCCCCAGCACCGAACGCACCCGCCCGATCTCCTCGCGGGTGGCCAGGGGGAACGTCGTGCGCGTGTTGAAGTACGAGCCGTGCAGGTAGCCGAACGCGACGATCTTCGTGGCCAGGGACTGCGTACGTTCCTCGGTGTGCTCAATGAAGAAGAACACCGTCGTGTCCTCAGGAAAGACCCGATCCCGGCAGGGCTGTGCGCCGTAGACCATGAAGCGGCGGACGCGGCCATCCACTGCGTCGTCGTCGCACGGGTTGTCATAGGGTGCCCGGGTCATCACGGTGTCGAAGGTGTCGCCCAGGGCGAAGCCGTCCCACCTGAACGGCCCCCCGGCCTTGGCGGGCGCGGGCACCGACGGAGGCGGCTGCGCCTTGCCCGGTGGTTCGGTCACGACGGTCTCGCGGGGGGCCCGGCACCCGATGAACGAGACCACGAAAAAAATCAACAATATTCGATAAAAAACGGTCATCATCGTGATCCAGATGTAAAAAATCGTTTTTAATAAATGAAATGTCGAGCCGCAGGATCAGGCGAGGTTCTTCAGGATGCCGCACAGCGCGCGGTAGAAGCGGTCCACCGAAGGGATGTGGACCTTCTCTTCGGGGCTGTGGGCGCCGTGGATCTCGGGTCCGAAGGAGATCATCCGGATGCCGGGAAACTTCTCGCCGATGATGCCGCACTCGAGACCGGCATGGATCGCCTTGATCTCAGGGATGCGTCCGAAGACCTCCTCGAACACGCCCTTGGCAGTCGCCAGCAGCGGGCTGTCCATGTCGGGCTGCCAGGCGGGATAGCCCTCGCCCAGCTCGGCGCGCGCGCCCGAACGGACCGCGGCGATGGCGATGGTCTCCTGGATCTCCGGGATGACCGGCTGAACCGAGGAGCGGCACGAGAGGTGCACGATCACGCGGTCCCCGTCACTCTTGACGGTCGCGAGGTTGCACGAGCTCTCCACGAGGTTCGGCAGATCCTGGCTCATGGTGAGCGCGCCGTTGGGAACCAGCAGCATGAAGTCCACCAGGGAGGCGGCCTTGGCCGCGCCCCACACGGAACCGGAGAAGGCGCCGCGATCGTTGCAAATCAGGCTCATGCGCGTCTCGCGCTTGCCATACTCGGCGCGCATCGCGGTGAAGCGCTTCTCAATCAGTTCCTTGGCGCGGGCCGCATGCGCCTCGCCCAGGACCACGCCGGCGGTCGCCTCGCGCGGGATGGCGTTGTGCGCCGAACCACCGGACAGGCTCGTGAGCGTGAACTCCACACCCAGTTGCTGCAGGTTCTTGAGCACGCGCGCGAGCATCCGCAGGGCGTTGGCGCGGTTCTCGATGATGTTCAGACCCGAGTGTCCGCCCCGCAGGCCGCCGATGCCGACTTCCAGCATCACGGAGCCCGCCGCGGCCGGCACGGACGTGGTGTCGAAGAACGCCTTGACGTCGGCACCGCCGGCGCACCCGACGTAGATCGCCCCGTCCTCCTCGGAGTCCAGGTTCAGCATCATCCGGCCCTTCAGGAACTCGGTCTTCAGATTGAAGGCGCCGGTCATGCCGGTCTCCTCGTCCATGGTGGCCAGGATCTCCAGCGGTCCGTGCACGGCCGTCGGATCATCGAGCAGCGCCAGTGCCGCGGCCAGGCCGACGCCGTTGTCCGCGCCGAGGGTGGTACCCGTGGCCGACAGCCACTCGCCGTTGACCTGCAGCTTGAGGGGATCCTTGGCGAAGTCGTGCTTGGAGTCGTTGTTGGCCTCGCACACCATGTCCATGTGCCCCTGCAGGATCACGATCGGGGCGTTCTCGTGGCCAGGCGTCGCCGGCACGCACAGGACGATGTTGCCGACCTCGTCGGTCCTCATCTCCAGTTTGTGCTCCTTCCCGACCTGCTGCAGCCAGCGGCCGATCTCGGCCTCGTTCTTGGACTGGTGGGGGATGGAGGTCATCTTGGTGAAGTACTTCCACACATGCTTGGGTTCCAACTGGGAAATCACGTCGCTCATCGGGTCGCTCCTTTGCAGTGAGAGGTTGGCGCCGCCCGGAAGCGGCGCGATGTCCAACTATTTCGGCTCCTGGCTCTTTCTGGGATCCAGGATGATCAACTCCAGGGAAGGCTCGGGACTGCCGCCGGCCTGAGCCAGGCCGCCATACACCGCCACCGCGCCGGTGGGCATCACGAACACCTGCGGACGGACGCGCTCGCGTGCGAGGGGTATCGAGGCCGGCCCCTGCAACGACAAGCCCCCGTCGCCCAGCGTCCAGGGCCATGCCGTGGCGCCGTGCAGGCCCTCTTCGGCGTCCACACCGCCGACCTCCAGGACCAGCGCCCCCATGTGCACCAGCGCGCTTTCGCAGTGACCGTTGCGCGAATCGAGGGCGCGCAGGGTCTGCCCGACGGGATCCACATCATAGATCTCGCCCGTGCAGCGGCCCTGATCATCCCGGCCGGCCACCGCCAGCACGCGATCCCCCAATGGCAGGAGCCTCCATCCACTGCGCAACGGCAATCCTGGCGCATCCAGGGGATCGAGGCGGAACTCGAGCCCCTCGGTGCCCACGTCCACGGCCGCCGTCAGGAACTGCCGCACCTCGGGCAGGAAGACCCGCACGATGGTGTCGTCGAGCCTCACGGCCTGCGCATGCACGCCCTGCGGAAGCGTCATGCCGGTCGGCCGGGTGACGATGGTCGTCGTGGCCGAGGCCAGGCTGTAGTAGACCAGCACCCACGTGATGGGCGCCTCGGAGCCGTCCCCCGTCTCACCCGACAGCATCAGGAAGGCGTCAAGCAGGTACTCGCCGGTGGACTGATCGAACAGGCCGTCGAACGGCCCGAGCTCCACGGTCCGGGCCCCCGCGGTCGGGACCGGTGCGGTCTCGGCCGGCAGCGAGATCACGTGCGAGCCCGCCGCCTGCACCGACGAGGTCGCATAGAACAGCATCGCACCCGAGATCGCTCCGCCGGTGGTCCGGCCGCCGTACAGAAGGAAGTTTCCGTCCCGCAGATCCATGATCGCCGGTTCCGCCAGCGGGATGGTCAGCGGCGCCAGGGACACCAGCGACAGCAGATACGGATCATAGAACCACACCTCGTCGACCGGGGTCGCGTCGCCGGTCTCGCCCTGCCGGCCACCGAAGATGAGCGTGCCCACGTTGGAGGTGAGCGCGCCGTCGTCGGAGGTGAGCAGCGGCACCAGCGCGGCGTCCAGCGGCGCCACCTCGAACAACGCATCGATCGTCGAGCCACGGTCGATGGGCCCGAGAAAGAGAGCCAGGTCCAGACCGCCGTCGACGGCCACGAACGACGGCGAATAGCCGGCCGCCACCAACTGGGAGTCTGCATCATAGCCGTGCACGCTCACCCGCGAGGTCTCACCCTCGGCGAAGGAGAACTTCACGTCAAAGGGGCAGTCCGCGGACGTGCACGTCACCACGCGGGTCTGTTCCCCGGCCGAGATCACCAGCCGGGCGACGTCCTGCTGCAGATCGAACCCGGCAGGCGTCACCAGTTCGAATCGCAACTGGTACGTCTCCTGGCAGGAGGACAGCAGAAACAACGAGGAAAGAAAGGAAATAAGGGAAAATCTATTTGGATTTGACATCAATAAAACCTTCTTCAAAAAACGCAGGGTCCACCGAGGAACCCGTGATCCGGACCGACTTCATGCGCGACGTCTGCCCCAGCAGGATCGTCACCGCGCGCTGGTGCACCCCGAACGCACGCGCCAGCAGCGCCACGACCGCCGCGTTGGCGGCCCCGTCCTCGGGCGCCGCGTGGATCCGCACCTGGAGACGCCCGCCATCGACGGGGCCGAGCCGGCTGTGCGGGCTCTTGGGAAACACCTTGATCTCGAGGGTCAGACTTCCCTCAGTGGCCGCATACCACATCTCAGATCATCCACATCCGGACGAGAAATCCGCCCACGATCACAGTCAACACGATCGACAGCACCGCGTAATACCGCAGCTCCACCCGTGCATGGTCCTGATGCCACAGGGAGAAGATCTCACTGCGCCTTTGCAGCGTCCCGGGCTCCTCCACCCGCTGCCCGAGGCCCAGACGCATCAGCGTGGCCCGGTGCGCGCGCAGCATCTCAGTGACCGTGCCCGAGGATCTCTGCGAGACATACAGGCCGCGCGTCGTCTCCTGCCCCACGCGCTTGGTCATCAGGAACAGCGTCTGAGGCAGCACTGTCGTCAGGTACAGTCCCACCGGAGGACGCTTCGATTTGGAATCGATGGCGGCTTCGGGCAGGTCCGCGAACACGCCGTCCTCATGGAAGAACACCTGATAAACACGGCGTTCGAGGCCGTAGATCAACTCCTCGCGGCGGCCCAGATGGACGAAGCCCAGCCGGGCCATCGTCTCACCCCAGAAGCCAGCCATGTTCCCGTCGGCGGCTTCGATCCGGTGCCGGATCCGGGACGGCTGGACGAACCGCCAGATCAGGGCCAGGTGCGGCCGCAGCAGCCACAGGAGGAGGCCTGTCACGGCCAGTCGCAGGAGATCGACGACGTGCATGAATCCCGTGCTACCATGATTATGGACCGAAGGCAACACGACCCATCAGCTGTGCAGGTTCATGGTGAACCGGGAAAGCCTACGGTCCCAGCACTTTCGGCAGATAGGCCCGGAATTCCATCTCCAGGCGGGCCTCCGGGATCGAGCAGACGGTCGCCGCGTGGACCAGCGCCGTTTTCGGCGCCGCTGTTTTCGGCGCTGCCTTCATGAGCTCGTAGAACCGCTTCAGATCGCAGCGATCCTGCATGAACAGGAAGAAATAACGGGCATGGGCGTAGTTGACATCCGAATTCTTCCCGTAGAAGTCCGGATCCGACACCAGCTCGGAAAGGGAGCGCAGGCGCCCCTTCCTGATGACCTCGCGCAGGACGCCTCCACGCCAGTTGGGCAGGCCCTGCAGCCGGTCCGGAAACAGGGTGACCGCCTCATGAAGGGAACTGAGCCCCTCGTTGAACCAGTTGGGCACCGCCGGAAAATCCGCCCACATCATCACGTGGGTCAGTTCATGGACGAGGGTGCCGCCGCCGGTCGCGATGTCCATCACCATCATGTTCCGGTCCTTGCGGCTGTAGCCGTACACGGGTGGGGTGTCGTCCTTCCACAGGATGCGGCTGAGCACGGCCAGGGAGGTCGGGCCGGCGAACAGGTACACGCGCACCGGGGCAGCCGGCGGGCGACGGATGTATCGGTTGTTCATCGCCCGGTGGGCCGGCAGCAGCGTCTGGGCGATCACGCGATCCAGTTCGACCGGCGAAAGATCCGAAGCCACCACGAACGGGGAGGCCGCACGCACGGTGAAGGTGGCCGGCAGCTGGGCGCGCATCAGGGCCGCCTCCACCCCCAGCGCGGTGCTGAAGTCGAGCATGGCCAGGGTCTGGCGCCCCCCGGGCGGTGGCGGCACCTGCGCGGGCGCGGGAGGCGCCGCTTCGGCCACACGCGCTGAAACCAGTAAGAAAATGATTAACAAATAATGAAAAATAGGAAGGAACAGGAACCCACGGCCAAAGTCTTCATGTACCATCACAGCCAGAGGGTGGAGCCTTCGCGGGCCAGCTCGATCTCGAAGGGATGATCGTACCCCAGGCTCTCGCGCAGTTGCTCGAGCTCGCGATCGGTGGAGTCGAAGTGGAAGTGTGTGAGCACGAGCTTCTTCACGTGTGCGGCGGCGGCGGCGGCCACCGCGTCGCGGGCGTTGAAGGCCTCGCGGGAGTGAAGCCGCTCGAGGCCGGGCACGAAGGAGCGGATGTCGTGGACCAGCAGGTCCGCGTCGCGGAAGAACGCCAGCGCCTCGGGGGGCACGACGCCCTCGGGATAGTTGACGTCGGGGGCCATCACCACGGTCTTGCCGCCTTCGCGGACGCGCACGCCCATGGCCTGTTCGGTCACATGGGGCAGCGTCTCCAGTTGCACGGCGAGGCCGCCGATTGAAAGGGTGTCTCCGGGCTTCACGTCCGGGAACAGCAGGTTGGAGTTGAGGTTCTTCAGGCTTTGGATCGGCGAGAAGATCGGGTTCATCTGGCTCTCGAGGACCTGCTCCATGGTGCGCTTGCAGTAGGTGCTGCCGTAGAGCCGGATCGTGTTGCCGGGGATGAACGCAGGCACAAAGAACGGGAAGCCCTGGATGTGATCATAGTGCGGATGCGTGATGAACAGGTCGAGCTCGCCCTGCCCGCGGCCATAGTCGCCCGAGAGGATGCTGCGGCCCCAGGTCGTGATGCCGGTGCCTGCGTCGACCACGAGCGTCTCGCCGGCGACGCCGCGCACCGTGATGCAGAGCGTGTTACCGCCGGTGACGGTGGTCTCCTGGCCGGGAGAGGGAACGAGCGCGCGAACGCCCCAGAAAGTGATCTGCATGTGACAGCCTCAACACCCCGGCCGGTATCGGCCGGCGTTCAGTCGATCTCGATGGTCCGGCCCTCGATCGCCGGCGAGATGGTCATGTCCACGTCCTTGTACTGTTCGATGATGCCCTCCATCATCCGATCCATCTGATCGTCGGTCCGCTCGGGGGCATGGTGGAAGATCACCAGGTGCCCTGCGCCGGCCTGCGTGCACACGCTCATCGCATGGGAGGCCGCCGAATGACCCCAGTGCGGGTTCCGGTTGTACTCCTCCTCGGTGAACATGGTGTCGTAGATGACCAGATCCGCGCCCGTGCACAGATCCACCAGATTCTGGCGCATGACGGCCAGCAGTTCGGCCACCTCGGGCGCGACAGGGGCCGAGAGATCGGGCGCCTTCGGGATGAAGTCGCGGTCGAGCACCATGTGGTCGAAGGGAGCCGTGTCAGTCACGTACACCACGCTCCTGCCCTGATGATCAATGCGGTAGGCGTTGGCGATCAGGGGATGATTCAGGCGGCTCGAACGCATGATCAGCCCGGGGGCGATCTCGGCGCCGGCGCCGTCCTCGAGCTCGACGAAGTTGACGTCGGCCTTCCAGTCCTCGTGGGACAGCGGGAAGTAGGGATCCTCGATCACCTTGTGGATGATGTCCCGCAGGCAGAACTCGTCGCGCTTGCGCGAGTAGAACGTGATGCGGTTGCCCGACTGGTACAGGGGATCGAAGAACGGCAGGCCCTGGATGTGATCCCAATGGGCGTGCGAAATGAAGATGTGGATTTCCTGCGGCGTGCCCCGGGCGGCCAGCAGCTGGCCCAGACGGCGGATGCCGGTCCCGGAGTCGAAGATGATCACCGGCTGCACGCCCGTCTCCAGTTGGATGCACGACGTGTTGCCGCCGTACCGCTGGGTCAGCGGACCGGGAACGGGTATGGAACCACGGACGCCCCAGAACAGAACTTTCATCTGCCGGCTCCTAACGTACTGCGAACGATCATTTTCTACCAAACCCCGAAACAACGGGCCACCCTGGGCGTGAAAGAAAACACCATTCCACACCCGGAGTCACCCAATACAATCAGGCGCAGCCACGTTATCATAGGTTTGTGGAACTTACAAAAAAGTTTTTCGTCCCCGTGCGCGAAACCTTTGATCGACGCAACAGCCGCGGTCCGGTGCTTGGTCCCGGGTGCAGGTCATCTGGGATAAAACCGCATTTTCCCGTCGTTGTCGGTCCGCATGAACCTGCCGACACACCACCTGAAGGGTCCGCGCCCGCGCTCGGCCTCGGCGAAGACCCCAAACGCCCGGGTCAGCAGCAGGGGATGAAGCAACCCCGGCGGGTCGCAGAACGGCCAGGTTTCGATATCCCAACGCGAGCGGATCCGGCAGAATCGTTCATAGTTTTTCGGCCTTCCGACGGCGCTGGAATAGGAGGCGTACAATAAAAATGACTCACCAAAGTCCTCAATGGCACACACGTGATGGGTATGGCATCCGTCAAAACAGTTCACCCGGGCGCCGTATTCGACGTGAACCACGCGGACAAGGCGATCTTCATAGTTAAAGAATTTTACATCTCGTTCCTGCACCGGAAGTCCCTCGGGCACGAAGGTCCGGACTGTGAGCAGGGAACCCAAAGGATTGACCAGAAAAAAAAGCTCCGAGGAGACCGGAGCACCTTGAGACTCACAGGAAAAGTACAATACAATTGTAACTATTAGAAATTTCTTGTCAATCCGCACGCTGCACCGGACTCACTGCACGTTGATGCGGGTCATGTTCATGCCGCCGACGTAGCCGTAGGAGACGTGCTTGTCGAAGCCCGAGACCAGCAGCATCACGGGGCGATCCGCGCGCAGGACGTGGTACCCGTCGTTCTGGGAGCCCGGATCGACGTTCTGGCCGGGAGGTCGGTCGGGGTACACCCGGGGAAAGGACAACTGGCACTGGAAGACGTCATACTGCGGACCCGAATCCACGCCGGTGGTGCAGGCCGCGGCGCGCTGCACGCAGTCGTAATCGAGGATCGACTGGTAGTCGAGCTGGATCGTGGTGCCCTGGGGTGCAGCAATGGTGATGAAATCAAAGGCGTACTTGTCCGGTGTCAGGAAGACGTAGGTGTCGCGCCACTGCTCCACCGGCGGCACCATGATGAAGGAGGGATCGCCGCCGGGCAGGTCGATGGGGATGCCCGTGGTGCCCTGCCCGCGCAGGAACTGTCCCACGAACAGGGGCTTGTCCGACTCGATGATCATGTCGCAGAAGGGCGTCAGATCGACGATCTGCCCGCGGTTCAGGAAGAAGTAATCGTCAGGGGCCGGCATGGAGGTGAAGACCGTGGTGCCGTCGTAGAGCGCGAGCACCCGGAACAGGTCGCTCTCCTCGATGATCGCGCAGCCTCCGCCGGCGGCGGACACCGCGGGGGTGCGGGGCGCGACGCGGGCGGCGACAAACTTCGTTCCCGCGGCCGACAGCGGAAACTGCTGGTGCTCGAGGTGGTCCGCGCAGCAGTAGCGTTCGGCGAAGAAATCCCATAAC
>Ga0180007_10001798_pt1 | contig 27200 bp, 20 predicted proteins | sample MM_PC_MetaG_FD_121122 | JGI IMG/M metagenome (GOLD analysis project Ga0180007, IMG submission 121122) | Groundwater microbial communities from the Aspo Hard Rock Laboratory (HRL) deep subsurface site, Sweden - MM_PC_MetaG | ecosystem: Environmental > Aquatic > Deep subsurface > Groundwater... | reverse complement strand
TGGATTCGCAGATTTTCAAAGTCCTCTTTTGAGCGGAAATGTTTTGTATGTAACTTTTTAAAAAGTCCCCTCTTGAGAGGGGGTTGGGGGTGTGTGCTTTCACAGCATTTCTTATGAAAGTCCCTACCGAAAGCTTTCGGTAGGGGTTGGGGGTGTGTGCTTTTTATAAATAATTTCATAATTTCATTTGAAATAGTTTTTTTTATTTCGTCCAGAAATGCCTTTTCCTCATTTCTCCAAAACACACCCCTTGATGCGGGAAAACACCGCATCTTTCCCTACCGAAAGCTTTCGGTAGGGATGTTCTGGATTCGCAGATTTTCAAAGTCCTCTTTTGAGCGGAAATGTTTTGTATGTAACTTTTTAAAAAGTCCCCTCTTGAGAGGGGGTTGGGGGTGTGTTCTTTTTATAAATAATTACATAATTTCATTTGAAATAGTTTTTTTTATTTCGTCCAGAAATGCCTTTTCCTCATTTCTCCAGGACACACCCCTTGATGCGGAAAAGCACCGCATCTTTCCCCTCTCGAGAGGGGATTTAGGGGTGTGTGCTTTCACAGAATTTCTTTTAAAAGTCCCAACCGAATTCTTTCGGTAGGGGTTGGGGGGTGTTCCCTTTTCCATGCCTTAACCACAACAAAAAAATATATTACTTTAAATTTTGAATCTTAAACCATTTTTTATTAAGTTGTCCACGTCGGGAAAACAAATTGGCATGTTGGGTTTTTATTGGGCAAGTTTCATTTCCGGTAAATCAAATTATGTGATATAATAGATGTAGCATCGACTATGAATAAAGACGAAAACATACCTATAAATATTTTGCCATATTTTCTTGAGATTGCAGAACGATTATGGACTGGCCATGCTACTATTATGATTGGTGCTGGATTCAGTAAAAATGCAAAAAAAAGTGAGACTACAAAAAAAGGATTTCCTGATTGGAATACTCTAGGAGATGTTTTTTACGAAAAGATTCATGGAAATCTTCCCCTAAACAAAAGTTATCTCAATGTATTAAAATTAGCTGATGAAGTTCAAGCTGCTTTCGGCAGAAATACATTAGAGAATATATTACAAACTGAAATACCTGATAAAGAATACGAACCTTCTGATTTACATGAAAAAGTTCTACAATTGCCATGGACAGATGTATTTACTACAAATTATGATACCTTATTAGAAAGAGCTGCTGAAAAAATATTGCAATACCGATATGATACAGTACTTAATACAGAAGATTTGGTTTATTCTTCAAAACCCAGAATAATTAAGCTACATGGAAGTTTTCCATCAGAGCGACCATTTATAATTACAGAAGAGGATTATAGAAAATACCCTAAAGAATTTGCACCCTTTGTAAATACAGTTCAACAGTCATTACTTGAAAATACTCTTTGTCTCATAGGTTTTTCTGGCGATGATCCAAACTTTTTAAAATGGATTGGGTGGATACGAGATAATTTAGGAAGAGAAAACTCTCCTAAAATATATTTAATTGGAATTTTGTCACTTTCTATAGCTCAAAAAAAATTACTAGAGCAACGTAATATTGTCCCATTGGATTTATCCACTTGTGAAAATATTAACGATAACCATGAAAAATCTCTAACAATATTTTTAGACTTTCTGAAAGATCAAGCTAAGTTTAAAGAGAATTTAGGTTGGCCAGAAAAAAATATTTTTTTTCATTTTAAACAGGAGGAGGAAATTTCTGAACAATTGCCTCCTATTATTGAAAATTGGAAACTAATTAGAGAAAAATATCCAAATTGGCTCATTGTTCCTGATGATAGAAGGGATGAACTAAGATTATTTACTGAAAGTAGCATATTCTTCATATATCATTTATTAAAAATTAAAACACATATTGCTTTAGAATTTCTATATGAATTCAATTGGAGGATTGAAAAATGTTTAATTCCGATACAGAATGATTTAATTAATATTTATGAAACCATAATAAATAGATATAATCCTTTTCCCAACTTATATAAAATAGATGATGCAATAGACCCAAATTCTAACAATGAATTAGACTGGAAAGCAATTGCTTTAAAATGGGTAGAAATTCAATTTTCTATGTTAAGATTTTATAGAGAGGAAGGCTTTCATGATAAATGGGAATTCCTTACTTCTAGAATAGATAAGCTTCTTCATAAATTAACACCTGATTTAAAAGCCAGATATTACTATGAGCGCTCACTTTATTATTTATTTGCACTAAATATCTCTTCGGTTAGAAAGGAATTAGATTTTTGGCCAACAGATATTTCACTACCTTATTGGGAGGCAAAAAAAGCTGGATTATTAGCTGAATTAGGAGATATAATAGAAGCAGAAAAAATACTTGAGAGATCACTAAAATCAATTAGAAGTCTATTGAATTTATCACCGATTGTAAATGACTACTCGATTGTTTCTCAAGAAGCTTATATTATGCAGTTACTAAAATATGTAAAAACTTCAGTTAGTAATATTCAAGGCACATTTAATATTCCGGAATATATTAATCAGGGTTATACAGAACGTTGGAATACTTTAGTGCAATACAAATGTGATCCTTGGGGTGAATTAAAATCTTTTAATTTATACTTAGATAAAATACCACCAATGATAAATAAAAAGGCAAGAATATATGAATTTGATATTGGGTCTATAACTACATCACATAATTTTGTTAGGAACGATGAATATTTACAAAGAGCATATTCATATTTGAGATATATTGAAGAAATTGGCATACCATACCAAATTCCAGGAATAACATTTGGTAAAGAAGCTGCAAAAGGGGCTATCTCATATATTTCAAATTATTCACCTAATTGGGCAATTGCATCGTATATACGCTATGGCAATATAAAAGAAATTGATTTTCTTTTTAATAGAAAATCAATTTCAAGAATGAATAGCGAAAGTATTGATAAAATAATAATTGAATATTTAACTATACTTGAAAATTCATCAAGCGAAATAAAACAAGGCGATACATTTATAAATAAAACTTTTGCTATTTCATTATCCACTATAATTCCAGAAATTTTATCTAGGCTTTGCGTTAAAAGTAGTCACAAAGTTAAAATGAAACTTTTAGAATTTTTGAAAATCACATTTGAATCAGATTTGCTTGATAGATATAAAGGTATATTGAATTTAACAAAAAGACTTATTATGTCATTTTCGGAAGCGACACGATATAGTATTCTTCCTATTCTACTTGATTTTAAAATTTTAGGTAAACTGAAACCTTTAATTGAGAGGGATTACGTTGATCCTATTAATTTTATTTATGTTAGCACCGATGTATTAGCAAGTGTAAAACCAATTAAAATAAACAAGGTTACAATTGACAATTTGCTAAAACTTGGAAAAGAGTCAATAATAAATAGACAAGCTGTTTTAGGACGTTTAATTAAGTTGTGGGAACTAGATCTACTTTCTGAAAAGCAGTCCAATCAATTAGGGATTTTAATATGGAGCAAAACAGATGAAACAACTGGTTTCCCTTTAGGAACTAACTTTTACAACTACAGTTTTATTAATTTGCCTCACCCCAAAAATATAAATCCAGAAAATCTTTTAAGAAAGTTTATTTCAAATTCTAAATTTCCAATCCAAGCTACTACAAAGGAAAAAAGCATCCAATTTATTGGTAATCATATACCTATATTTAAAGAAATCATTGGAACTTCTAGCCCTAAAATTAAATATACTTGGCAAATAAATGATATTAGCATTCTAGTAAGTAATATCGTGGTATGGTGGGATGCAGACAAACAATATCTAAGAAATGATAATAATGGATTTTTCGGATCTATTTCGGAAGAATTTACAAATAGATTTGCAAATCTAGTAGTAATTTTTTCAAGAATCCTTGCTACTCACTATTCATCAATGAATGAAAAGAATAAAAATGAAGTATTAAGGATCCTATTTGAACTTAAGGATTATAATTTGCCATATTTAGAAGCACTTGCTTCGTTTTATAACATTCTTCCAAATAAGCAAAAGGAAATTTATTTAGCTGTTTACAAAAATTTATTTTCTAAATCTAATTCCATTATATCAGATTCTTTATCAGGAGCCAAGAAACTTATACAAAATTCAGATAAAAATTGTATTGCTTTAATTAATGTAATTGGTGAGATTATTAGAGGACTAAATACATTAGAACTTGATAGCTATTTAAATGTTATAGCTGACGTAGTAAAAGATTACCCAGAATTAGTTAATACGAAGTTATTGAAAGACATTGAAATTGGCTTATCTAATCTTGTGTCAGAAACCATTATTTTACCTTATGATTCAAATGAGGAGTTTAGTAAAAAACTTATCTATAAGCGTCAAGTAGCTAAATTATCTGTTGCTCTATATAAGTATTATGAATCTAAAAAGAGTATAATGCCAAACTATTTACTACAGTGGAAAGAAATTTGTTTGGATATAAATGAATTTTCTGAAATACGTAATATATGGCTGAATGAATTTATAGAAATGGAAAGTTTAAATTAATCAAATGTAGGAATTGTCTTACTTAATCGCTCAAGGAAACTATATTAAAAATAAATAACAAAATGCACTCAAAATCAAAAATAACACATATACTCCTAGCAGCCACTCTCCTTTTTACTTTTGGTTGTGGAGATTTAGTAACAGAAACTCCAGTTTCTGTTGTTCAAATAACGGATTCGGATTTAACTGTTGAGCTATCAAAAAATCAAATATGTACGTATCTATGCACTGGCGGTGAGGATGGAGCAATAATTAAAACACAAGCGGAGCATTTTGAGGTTAGTGAAATAAAACGTAATTCCAACACAGACTATAATGCAATTTATAGTTACAAACCTAAAGTAAATTATGTTGGTTACGATTTTGTTGAAATAGAAATATTACCAGATGTTATTCCAATTGACGAACCAAGTATTTCTAGAAAAGTTAAAATTGAATTTTTTATAAAATAGGGATTAACCTTAAATGTGGGCAAAATAAATTGAATAACAACGAGGACAAAATCATTCCCGACCATGGAAAAATGGCTGCCAACGGTGGAAAAATCATTCCCGACCATGGAAAAATGATTGCCGACGGGGGTAAAATCATTCCCGACCATGGAAAAATGATTGCCGACGGGGGTAAAATCATTCCCGACCATGGAAAAATGATTGCCGACCGGGGAAAAACCATTCCCGACCATGGAAAAATGGTTAACCACTGTAAGATTATGGTTTTGAATTGATAGTTTATAAATAAAAGAATATGGAGTTAAAGTTTACATAGAGAATGAGATTAAAAAAATGAACTATAAGGGATAGTTCATTCAAATAAATAACCAATCATTAAAAGGGAGTCTCGTATGTCAAACCCAAAAGCAACACTCGCCGACAAATTGCTATCGGCACAAGTTACAATTGATAATGCAATAGCAGATGTAGAAATTAAAGCATTATTAGCCGATTATGGCTATGACGATGTTCGTCTAGCCGCTGGCAAAACACTCCTCGATACCACAAATCAAATGCATCAAGTACAGCAAAAAGAATATGGCGATCAATTTGAGGCAACAAATGCACTTAACAGCGTTTGGGCTAGTGCAAAAAATGAGTATATGCGCTTTATTAAAATTTCGCGCATTGCACTAAGGGATGAGTTTGCAATATCTCAGAAGTTAGCCTTAAATAGCAGACGAAAAGAATCCCTCTCGGGTTGGATTTCGCAGGCAAAACAATTTTACCTTAATGCCCTATCGGATAGCACAGTATTAGCCAAACTAGCTGCTTACGGAATTACACAAGAAAAATTGGAAGCCGGCAAAGCACTACTTGAAGAAACAGAAGTTAAAAATGCATCGCAGGAAAAAGAAAAAGGTGAAGCCCAACAAGCCACAAAAGAGCGAGATAACGCTGCTGATGATCTTTTTGAGTGGCTAGCCGATTTTACTGTAATAGCTCGTATAGCTCTGGAAGAAAAGCCTCAACTTCTAGAAAAACTTGGAATTTTTGTAGAATCGTAGGCTAAAGCAAACACACCCCTTGATGGAACAAGTTCCATCATTCCCCTCTCAAGAGGGGACTTTTTTAATAATTCCTTCTAGAGAGGGGAAGGATGCGAAGCATCAAGGGGTGAGTTGTTTATTGTTCATTAAATTAAAACATAAATCCATTTTGAAGAAAATACTTTTGAAAGTGTTACTAACATAATGCAATTTGAAGAACTAACTTTTTGAAAATGAACTTACAAAACCCCATCTTGAGAGGAATTGTGACTGCCGAACTAAAAAAATCCCCTCTTGAGAGGAATTGTGAATGCCGAACAAAAAAATTCCCCTCTTGAGAGGAATTGTGAATGCCGAACTAAAAAATCCCCTCTTGAGAGGAATTGTGAATGCCGAACTAAAAAATTCCCCTCTTGAGAGGAATTGTGAATGCCGAACTAAAAAATTCCCTACCGAAAGCTTTCGGCAGGGAAAGATGCGAAGCATCAAGGGGTGTGTTGCTTTTTAATTAACAACAATTAATCTTATGGATATTCAAATGAAAAGAAGAACAATAATTCCATACAATCCCAAGCTTAAACAATTAGCACGCAAGTTGAGAAACAACAGTACTAAATCTGAAGTAATATTATGGAATTATCTTAAAGGAAAACAAATTAAGGGTTACGATTTCCATAGGCAGAGGCCAATTAAAAACTATATTGTAGATTTTTATTGCAGTGAATTAAAACTTGCTATCGAAATTGATGGTGAAAGTCATTATGGAAATGAGGTTAAAGATGATATTAGACAAAAAGAAATTGAAAAATATGGTGTTAGTTTTTTGAGATTTGATGAAAGCCAAATATATTTTAATCTTGATGGTGTTATGAAAATTATTGAGAATTGGGTTGAATTACGTAAAAAAGAACACACCCCTTGATGCGGAAAAACACCGCATCTTTCCCTACCGAAAGCTTTCGGTAGGGATGTTTTGGATTCGTAAATTTTAGAAGTCACATCTTGAGTGGGATGTTTTGGATGGCTAATATTATAAATCCCTCTTCATACAAAATTTATAAGTGCCTCTCAAAGGAAATGCAGTAAAAATCCCCTCTTGAGAGGGGTTGGGGGTGTGTGCTTTTTACTTACACAAACATTACAACCTATCTAACAGCAGCTGGACCTTTTAAAATTCTAAATGGCAGTGTTATTATTGCTCTTAATAAATCAAAAACGGCAGTAACAGTAATACCAATCAATCTAAATGGCAAAAGTAATAACCAAACTATTGGGTATAGAATTAAACCAATAATTGCTATGGGCCAGCAAATGAAGAGTAAGATTAACCATAAAAAGAAAGTAGCCATAATATGCTCCTAATTTTGAAAATTTATTTATATGACGTATGCAATGGAATATTTGTTCTATAAAAGTTGGTAATCCTATTTATTTATAATATTTACCACATCTATCAAAAATAAATATGCATAGTAATAAATTCCCTCAATTTCTTATTGAAAAAGCTGGATCACATTAATTTCCTTCAATTATAATTATAAATTGAGGGAATTTTTATTTTGTATTTAATTATAACAGGTAAAAAGTCTATTTTTAATACAAAACTTTATTTTAATTTTCCATAAATGTTTATATTTTGATGCCTCTATCTAATATTAATTATGGAATAATTATGAGCTCAATTCTTCTTATGGTTGGTAGTTTTGTTGGATATTTAATTGCTTATAATCTTTACGGTAAATTCTTAAGCAAGAAAATCTTTAAGATTGATAACAAAGCAATAACTCCTAGTGAATCATTAAATGACGGAAAGGATTTTGTTCCAACAAAAAAAGGAGTTCTGTTTGGACATCATTTTACGTCAATAGCTGGTTTGGGACCAATTGTGGGTCCAGCAATAGCAATAATATGGGGATGGGTTCCAGCCGTTCTGTGGATATTCTTTGGCTCAATATTTTTGGGAGCGGTTCACGATTTTGGAGTTTTAATATTAAGTATGCGCCATAAAGGAACCTCAATTGGGGATATTTCAGCAACTCTAATTTCTCCTAGAATTCGCATAATGTTTTTGATAATTATGTTTATTACTAACCTGATGGTAATTGCTGTTTTTACATTAATAATTGCAATTTTGTTTGGAATGTATCCTTCTGCGGTTATCCCAGTTTGGAGTGAAGTACCTATTGCTATATTACTTGGATATATGATGTATAAAAAGGGAGCAAATCATTTATTTTGGGGAATTATTGCAGTTATTTTAATGTTTGTATTTGTTGTTATTGGCGTATATAATCCAATTAGTCTTCCTGAAATTGCTGGCATAAATCCTTTAGTTATTTGGGCAATTGTATTATTGATTTACGCATATTTTGCGTCAATATTACCAGTAACAACACTTTTACAACCGCGCGATTATATAAATAGTCACCAGCTTTTTATAATTTTATTTTTGCTAGTTCTTGGTGTATTTGTTTCTAACCCAGTATTTGTTGCACCAGCTATTAATCCGGCTCCAGAAGGTGCTCCATCTATTTTGCCATTTATATTTATTGTAATTGCATGTGGAGCAATTAGCGGCTTCCATAGTTTAGTTAGTGGAGGTACAACATCAAAACAATGCGCAAATGAAAGCGACACTTTACCAATAGCTTATGGAGGAATGTTAACCGAGGGTTTCTTAGCAATACTTGTAATAATTGCTGTTGGCGCTGGTATTGGGCTTGGATTTGAAGAAACCAGCGGAAATGTGTTAACTGGAACTACTGCTTTTGCAACACATTATGGATCATGGGCTTCGGCAAATGGATTAGCACCTAAATTAAAAGCATTTGTTTTTGGTTCAGCAAACTTGATGGCGGGTTATGGTTTACCAATGAATCTTTCATTAACTCTTATGGGGGTTTTTCTAGTAAGCTTTGCTTCCACAACCCTTGATAGTGCTACACGTGTTCAACGATATATTGTTAGTGAATTTGCTCATAATGTTAATATGCCATCGCTAGCAAAACCTCATCCAGCTACAATTATAGCAATTGGCATTACGGCACTGCTATGTTTTAATGGTGGTTTTACTGAAACAGCATTAAAAAAAGGTGCCTTAGCTCTTTGGCCCTTATTTGGTGTAACAAACCAATTGCTAGCAGCCTTGGCATTACTTACTGTTACTGTTTATTTAGCTAAGAAAAAGATTATGCTAAGTATAACAATTATTCCAGGTATTTTTATGGCAATAATTACTATTTGGGGTTCAATTGATAACATTCAGCAATTCTTAGGTACTGGCAACATATTACTGCTAAGCATTTCCATTATTTCTTTATTACTGGAAATATGGATAATTATGGAAATAATAAGGATTTTAAGAAAGACAGATTTATTGCCGGATAAAGTATCAGGATCGAAATGACAATATGATAACTAACTTTATTGGATTTGCTTGTCAATTTGTTGAACTTTTACACAAACTTTTCTTTGAAATAATTCTTCAAATAAAGCTTTACGTCTTTCAAGGCTCCAAAGTTCAACTTCCATATTTTCGGTTGCCTGCAATTTAATAGTAACTTTATTTTGGGAAATTGAAGTAGTAAAATCAATAACACTGCTATTATGAGTCCTATCCAAAGCATCCACAATTCTTAAAATTGCGGAAAGTTGTTTAACTATTTGCTGTTGATTTTCTGATAAAGTGTTATATCCCTCATGCGATTTTTTAGGGTGACTTTTTCTATGATAACGAGCAACATTTGCTATAATTTCAATTTCTGTATTATTAAATCCAAGAATCGCGCTATTTCTAATAATATAATAAGTATGACGATGATGCTGTGCGTGCGAAATATGATAGCCAATATCATGCAATATTGAAGCCGCTTCAAGAAACTCGCGGGCATTTTCATCCAGATTGTGTAGTTCTGAAAGCTGGTCAAATAATTTTAGTGCAAGTTTGGATACAAAATAGCAATGTTTTGAATCGTACTTAGATGATTCTGCAAGCTGCTTAATGCTTTCAAAACGAATATTATGCAGCTTTGTTCCATCGCCACCAATGTCAAATTTATCCATTGAGTCAAGTATTATTCCTTCACGTAAAGCATAATCGGAAATAATCATCTTTTCAATTTTGAGTAATTTAAATATTGTTGAAATAATTATTACACCCGCTGGAATAATATCAACTCTTTTTTCTTCAACACCTGGAATAGTTTTTCTGGTTTCAGCCGTTTTCTTTCTTAGAATTTTACCTTCAATTTCAAACAAATCATCAGCAGTAAATTCAAAATTATTTAGAATTGGATTTTCTTTATTTCCCTCACCTTTTGCTGCTTGAAGCATCATTCCAATATTCATAATTGTGCCAGAAGAACCTACAAATATTTGAACATTTTGATTTTTAATTGGAGTAAGAATTGGGGCTAAAACTCCTTCCACCCATTTTCTTGCTTTTGCAATTCTTTCATTTGATAGAACATAATCCGGGAAAAACCGCTGCGTTAATCTAACAGCACCAAGTTTTAAGCTATTTGAATAGAGTATTTTTCCACTTTCGCCAACTATAAACTCTGTACTACCGCCGCCAATATCAATTGATAACGATTTAGTATTGTAGATAGGAACCGCTTTCAGAATTCCAAGATAAATTAGGCGAGCTTCTTCAAGACCGCTTATCACCTCAATTTCTACTCCAGTGCGTTTAAGAACTGCAGCTATAAATTCATTTTTATTTAATGCTTCACGGACGGCAGAAGTTGCAGTTGCACGCATTATGGCATCATGTGAATCAGCTATTTTTTTAAATCGGTTAATTGCTTCTACAGCACGTTCAATTGATTGCGGTTGAACAGTTTTTATATCGCCAATATTGCCTTCACTTAAACGAATTACTTCTTTTTCTCTATCAATAATTTCAAAATTACCTGAAGGTAAAACGGAAACAACAATTAAATGAAATGAGTTTGTTCCAATATCGAGTGCGGCTAATTTTTTGTTCATCATATTTTTAGCTAAAATGAAGTGTTATTCCCATCCCGACTTGTCGGGATTGTTGGAAATCTTTTCCACTTTTGGAAGATTCCCCATAAAAGTAATGGAAATGAAAAATTTAATTATTTATCTTCTTTCTCAGTAATATCTTCAAACTCAGCCTCAACTATGTCTTTTTTATCAACTTTGTAAGGCACATGATTTGGCTTAACCTCTACTTCTGGTTTTTCCTTTGAAGAAAGATTTGAAAAATATCTAAAAACAATTCCAACAGCTTTTAATAAAAAATAAAAAATTAAACTATATAATATAAACCTAAACATTACTCTCCAGTTACGGGATTAAAATACTCAATGAATGCCCTATCTTCTCTAAAAATTTGATTGAAAAGCTCATCAAAATCTTTTTCACGATTAACAAAATCAATATCAGTAGAGTTTACAATTAACAACGGAGTGTTGTGATACTTAAAAAAGAAATTGTTGTAAGATTCACTCAACTCTCTGATGTATGCCTTTGTAATGCTCTTTTCAATTTTTCTATTTCGCTTTTTGATGTTATAAAGTAATCTATCAGTACTTGCTTGAAGAAATATTACTAAATCGGGCTTTCTTAAATCTCTTTGCAGTTGTGGAAAAAGTGTTTCGTACAACTTTAATTCATCGCCACTTAAATTCATATATGCAAAAATATTATCCTTCTCAAAAATATAATCGGAAACAATAAATTTTGAAAACAAATCCTCTTGATTAAGTTCTTGTTGCTGCTTAAATCTGTTAACAAGAAAAAACATTTGAGTTTGAAAAGCATATCTTTTGCGGTCATCATAAAATTTTGCAAGAAATGGATTAGTTTCAAACTCTTCCAAAATCAATTTTGCATTTATCTTGTTTGCTAAAATTTTAGCAAGAGAAGTTTTTCCTGCTCCAATTACACCTTCAACGGCTATGTATCTAATTTCTGACAATTTTCTACCTAATTTTCATTAAGATTAAAATTTATTTTATCAATTATATATCTTTCGTCTAGCAATTTAATCAAATTTTCAATCTTTTTTTTACTTTTAGGGTCAATTAATTCACTATCAATTTCGTGAAGCGGAACGAGAACAAAATCACGTTTATCATATTCCTTGTGTGGAATAATAATTTGATTGTTTTCCAAAATCAAAGAATCTATTAAGATAATATCAATATCAATTTCTCTTTCACCCCATCGAACAGATTCTGTTCTACCAACATCCTTTTCAATTTTCTTAATTACAGAATAAATTTCATTTGGAGTGTATTCAGTTTCAATTAAAACAACTCCATTTAAATAATTAGCTTGTGGAATATCACCGTAAGGTTTTGTTTCATAAATGCTGGAAATTTTAATTAGCTTAATCTTACTATCATTTTTCAATGATTTTATTGCATCCCTAAGATAGTTTTCTCTATCTCCTTTATTGGAACCGAGACCTAAAAATACTTTACTCATTTTTATCTTTTGTTACCTCAGCTTCAACAAAATCTAGCATTCCCCCAACCGGTACACTTCTTTTTCTAACTCGAACAATAATTTTTTCAATTCCATTAAAATGTTCTAAAACTTCGTTGGCAATTTGTATTGCAATTGTTTCAATTAAGTGATAATTATGTGAATGAATTATTTTTTCTAAAAATTTGTAAACTTCATGGTAATTTGTGGTTAAATGCAAATCGTCATTTGCAGCAGCTTCTGAAAAATCAGTGTATGCATCAACATCAATTTCAAATTTACCGCCAATATTTTGTTCTTCTTTTAATGCTCCATGATAAGCATAAAATTGTGCATTTTTAATACGAATTATGTTAGTCAATTCTCTTCTCTTTTGCTTTATAATAATTAAACAGACCTCTAAAATTAGCAAATAAAATTCCCATTAGCACCAAAGAACTTCCCCAAATATGGTTAGTATCAAATTTTTCACTTAAAAATACAACACCCAAAATGAGTGCAATAATTGGAGTAATAAAAGTTGATAGTGATAGGATAACCACATTAATTTTTTGCATTAACCAATAGTATGTAGTAAAAGTAATTACTGTTCCAAAAAAGGCAAGATATAAAATGGATGAAATTGCTTTTGAATCAAAAACAAGTGAACTGCTATCTTCAAATATTAGTCCAACTGGAATTAAAACAATACCAGAAATAAGTAAAGGCACATAATTCATTGAAAGTGGATTTAATTTATTGCCATGTTTTTTAATTACAACGGCAACTAGTCCCTGTATTATTGCGCTGACGAGAATTGCTATCATGCCCAATGAATTTTCGGATAAATCTAATGACATATCCTTCCAAAAAATAATAATTATTCCAATAAATCCAATAAGAACTCCTATCAGTTTATAAATTCCAACGTGTTCATTAGGAATCAATAACCATGAGAAGAGAATTACAAAAAATGGGAATACAGCAAATATTATTGATGTTAATCCAGAGGGCACAAATTGCTCTCCCCAATAAACCAGTGTAAAAGGAATAATAAAGGAGAAAAAAGCCAAAAATAAATATAATTTTATTGACAGTGGATCGGTTTGCAATTTTACTTTTGAAATTTTCATCACTATGAGAACGAAGAACGAAGCTATGAAAAACCGCGTTCCAACAGCAAACATTGGAGTTAAAGAATCCAATCCTATTCTTATTGCCAACCAAGTTGAGCCCCAAAGGAGCGTTATTAGAATATATCCTAAACCAATTTTTAAACTTTCACTTTTCATATTTTAGAATTCTTAAGGTTATGTGTTAACAATTATTAAATTTTTACTGGGATTCCCGATAGGAGCATTCGGGAATGACATGCGTTTTTCCATTTTTCCATTTTTCCATCATTCCCTTTTTCCATTTAATTATCTTTTATGGCAATTACACCAAATGCTCTGCCCGATTCACTTTTATCACGACGAAATGAGTGGATGTAGGTTTCATCAAAACTGCATAGTTTGGAATATTCAATTTGCGATTTTGGAACTCCAAAATTAATCAACATATCATAATTAATACGAGAAACATTCAGCAAATATTTTTCACCCTTTGGAATTGAATATTTCGGGTCAAATTGTTCAGCAACTTCTTTTCCAACTTCGTAATTATTTTGCGAAATTGAAGGTGCAATATATACGAAAAGATTTTCTGGTGAACTATCAAAATCTTCCTCTAATAAGAGTAAAGTTTTCTCCAGAATCTGTTGCTTTGTTCCACGCCAACCAGAATGAACACCGGCAATAACTTTTTCAATTTTATCGTAGATAAATATTCCAACGCAATCCGCCATAGAAACTGCAAGCCCAATTCCCTTTCTTGGAGTAATAATTGCATCGCTATCACCGACACTTCCTCCATAACCTGTCGTTTTAATTATATTGGAATGAATTTGATTTTGGTATGCAACATCTTCTTTTTTCAATCCTAAAGATTCAAAAAATAGATGTCTATTTGATTCTACCCTCTCAATTTCATCATTTATGGCAAATGACATATTAAAATTAAATTTGTCGTTAGCATCAATTTTAAATTTTGTACTCATTCCAAATATAATTTCTGGAAATTGTTCGAATATTTTGGCTTTAATAATTTTCATTACAAATATTAATTACTATAATTAATGTTTCCAAACAAAAAATACCTTGCATTAAAACGTCTTACTTTTTATAACTTTCAAAAAGATTGCCTTCATAATAATTTTCGTTAATGTTTATTTCTTGTCTAGAATATATTTTTAATATTTCATTTGTGTAATTAATATCAAACCCTGTAATTGGAGCACCGTTTTCGGGGAGCCAATTTAACATTTTAATACTATCAGGGAGATTAGTTTCATGTACACCATTTACAAATTTTGGTGTATTCCAAAAACATATTTTATTTAATTCATTTTCTCCAATTATCATTTTTTTATCATCTTCATCAAGCTCAAAACCATCTTCAATATGCTCTAATTCACCTAAAGCGCATTCAAATTTTGTATCAATTAATTTCCATTCCCCCAATAAGTCTTTGTAGTTAATTCCATTGTTAACAAAATTTTCAGCATAATAATCATATTGTATAACTATGGGTAGATTAACAATTTTAGTTTCCTTTGTTGCATTTTCAGAGCATCCTTGATTTGCAAAACTCACTAATGCAACTACTAAAACAAATAGAATTTTTGGAATTGTAATCATTTTCATCCTTCTCTCATTTTTAATAAAAGTCTTGATAGTTTTAATTTTAATTGATCTTTCTAATTCTTTAAATTGTAGTGGAGGATTGAATACGCACCCTCCACTATGAGCTTTCTAAATGTTTTCTAATGCTTTCTCTAAATCCATAATAATATCTTCAGCTTTTTCAAGTCCGAATGCAAGTCTTATTCCACCTGGATCAATTCCACGTTCTGCTAATTTTTCTGGAGGAACAACAGAATGAGTCATGGAAGGCGGATGCTCGATAAGTGTTCTGGTATGACCAAGGCTAACTGCAAGTGTCATAGTGTAGGAATTATCTGCACAATAATCGATAAATTTAGCACCTTTTGCTTTACAGTCTGCTGGTGAATCTCCATTTAATAGGAAGTACAACAACGTTCCAGGAGCAAACTCACCTTCAAAATTTGTCATTTGCTTTTTAGCTAATTCGTAATATTTAAAGGATTTTAAGCCAGGATAATTTACTTTTTCTACTTTAGGATGTGCTTCAAGATACTCAGCAACTTTTTGAGCAGTTGAAACTTGCTGTTGCTGCCTAACCACAAGCGAAGGTAATCCGTAAGTGAGAACTGTCCATGCACTTTTAGTATTTAAAACCGCACCAAAATCCTTGCGATATAAAAGAATTTTATCACGAAATTCATTGCGTCCTATTACAATTCCACCCATGTCAGTTCCAAAACCATTTAATCCTTTAGTTAAGGAATGAACAGTGAAATCTGCACCAAGTTTAATTGGTCTTTGGCAATAAGGCGTTGCAAAAGTGTTATCAACAACAATTTGAATTTTATCCTCGTTATTTCTGTTCTTATTTAATTCATCAACAATATTTCTAACTTCCTCAAGATTAATTATATCCATATTGGGGTTAGCAGGCGTTTCAAAATAAATTACTCGTGTTTTTACATTTGCAAATTTTAGAATATTTTCAGCATTTGTTAAATCGGTTGGATGAACTGCAATGTTATAGCGTGGATACCAATTATTAAAAAGTGAAATTGTACATCCATAAAGCGTTGAATGGGTAATTATTTCATCTCCAGTTTTAGTAAGAACACCAAGAACTCCAGAAATTGCACCCATTCCAGTTGCAAAAGAGACAGCCATTTCTCCATTTTCAATATGTGCAAGATTTTCTTCCAGCATATCTTTATTTGGTTCACCAAGTCTGTCATATATTAATATTGGATGCCCGTCACTTTGTTTTTCTGTCTGAGCAAATTGAATAAAGCCAAGTGCACCACGATCAACAGAATCAAGCTTAAATGTATTTGATGATGATAATGGAGCAACAACATGATGTGAATAATCCCACTTGTTTGTAACATTTTTACCATAAATAATTTGTGTGTTTAATGAGTATTTAGACTCATCAATTTTAGTTTTTTTTTCTTCAGACATAACTAAACCTCAAAATTTGTTTTAATAATAATGAGTAATCTCATTATATAATCTTATGCTGCAATATATAAAAAGTGTATTGATTAAAAAACCTTACAATTCATCTTTAATGAAAAATCAATTCATATTTTAACATCACTTCTCCACTTTTGCATTTCATCTTTTACATAGATTTTTCTTTCTTTTTTCTCGATTCATTTTTTTATGGAACTTCTTAAAATAACCGACGTCTCAAGGGGCAACAATTAACAATAACTTAACTTTATTTGGGGGGAACCAATGAAGAAGTCGATATTATTTTTGTTATTATTTGTAACCACTTTTGCATTTGCAAATGATAAACTTAAATCTCAATACACAACAATTGAAGAGAATCTTTTAGTAGGAATTAGTTCCGAAAATCAAGGACTTAAATTAAGTTCTGCATATTTTTTAGGTGAAATTAAATCAGATAAAGCAATAATTCCATTGATGGATTTATTTCACAATTCGAAAGAATGCGGTGCGAGGCAAGTAGCAGCACTTGCACTATACAAAATTAATTCAGAACGCGGAATGTACATAATCAAAAAAGCTATTGAAATGGATGATAATGCACAAACACGCAGAATTTGTACAATTTTGTATAATCAACATTTGCTAAGAAAAAGAAATGCTGAGGTTGAAGTTGAGCCAATTTTCGTTTCAAAACTAAATTTAAAATATGGTGACTACAAATTGAGTGATTTCGGCTCTTTTTAAATCTTCTTTTATTACCAGAAAGAATGAATTAAAATAATTTGGAACAAATTATTGCTGAAATTTGAAATTTGATAAGAACTCTATTTACTTGGGAAGCCTAATTTTATTAGGCTTTTTTTAATAATTTATTTTTTTTTACTTTTAACTTATACATTTATTTACTTCATAAAATTATTTAACCTAATAGTATTTTAATTAATGTTTCGGCAAAACGAGTATTTATCCAAATGTTTTTATACTTAGAGAAATCTCTTATAATTCAATCCTACTTTGCAGAACTCACTCACGCATAAGGTCGAAATGATAGAATCATTAATTTGAATTGACTGAGGTTTTAAGTTATTGTTCAAGCACTTTAATTGCAGATAGAGATTTATCTCTCTCAATTTCTAGGAATAAGAACTGGAAAATAATATTACTCTACTTGTACAGTGTAAAATAAACCAATATTAACTTAAAGTCCAGAGTTTTTGTTACCAATTAAAATAAGTTTTATAAGACCAAATGACAAACCACAAAAACCAAATAATATCCAAATTTCATTTTCTAATATCCAAAATTTGCGGTTTAAAAAGCCCAACTTTTTTGAAAAGTTGGTTTTTTTTAAATTCGTTTTTTCTTTTTGTTTGAAATTTATCTTTTGTCGTTTACTACTTTTTGTGTCATTTTAGAAGATAAAGAGAGATGCAATTAAGTGTAAAGTTTTAGCTCTTACTGTGGCCAATAAACTATTAAAAAAAAGCCGACCTCAGATTCTGAAGTCGGCTTGCATAACTTTATTTAATTTTTTCTAAAAGTACACTGCTTGACAAGCTATTAATGCAAGACCAATTACAGAGAACAACATTAGAAAAAACACTGTATAAAATAACTTTGACATTTTATCTTCTCCTAAAATTTTATATTAATTAACTTTTTTTATAAATCAATTCAATAATATTTTATTTGAGTAATATCATTTTTTTAGTTACAATATTGTTTCCAGCAATAACTCTGTAAATATAACTTCCAGTAGCTACTTTTACTCCAGAATTATTCATTCCATTCCATGTAATATTGTAAACACCAGCATTTACTTCTTCGTTTACTAATGTGGCAATTTCTTGTCCTAACATATTATAAATACGTATTGTTACAAATTCTGCTTTTGGAAGCGCATAATTAATAACCGTACTTGGGTTAAATGGATTTGGATAATTTTGTGATACCGCAAATTTTTCTGGAATAATTACTGGTTCTTCAACGGCAGTAATTCCTTGACCAACAAATGAACCAATTGCTGAGTATATAGAAGTATTTCCACTATTGTCTTTTGAACGAACTCTCCAATAATATTTTTGATTATCTTGAATATTATTGATTGTAACTGAGTTAGTTGTCAAATCGTTTATCTCAACTGCATCGTCAAACTGACCTGAAATAGAATATTGCAATTCATATTTTAGTCCAGAAGATTGAGTTGGTAAAAACCATGATAATTCTGGTGAATTACTATCTATTACTGCATTAGCAACTGGACTTCCAACAATAGGAACAACTATTGGAGCAGCTGAAGATGCCCAAGTTGCAAATTGAGCTGGACCAGCCCATGCACTTGTTAAAACTCCATTTGTAGCTCTAACTTGCCAATAATAGGTTGTTCCAGGTGATAATCCAGCAAGAGTTTGGGTTGTTTCTGTTGGAACTGCAAGTACAATTGTTGTTGGTAAAATCATATTTGGATATAAAGAATATCTAGCTTCAAATGAAATACCTACCATACTTCCAAAATATGCCCACGATAAATCAACTGAAGTTCCAGGGACAGTAATTGCTCCAGTTGGATACATTTGAGTTGGTACCTGAACTTGTGCAGCAGTTTCAGAAGCAACAAAAGAGCCCATATCAGACCAATCAGATTTAATTACACCCGCATTATCAGTTGATCTTACCCACCAATAATATGTAGTATTTGCAGTTAAACCATTAACAGTAGTATATAAATTTGTAATCCCAGATTCATTTGGAACAGTTCCACCATTAGGAGCAACATTTGAAGAACTCCAATACAAATCATATTTTAAGTCAGTAGCAATTGTAACACAATACCAACTTAAATCAACATCAGAAAAATAAACAGTTTCACCATTAGCTGGATAAGTTAGAACTGGTTTTACAGGACTTCCAGTAGATGAAGTTGTTGTAAAAGTATATGTAGCAGACCAATTGGAATAGCTTACTCCATCAGTAGATCTAACCCACCAATAATATTGTGTACTGCTTGTCAATCCAGATAGTTGGTAAAAATAATTTGTTCCAACGGTGGCCGCATTAACAAAAGTTTGATTTCCAGTTAAATTTGAATGAGTAGCATCTGGTACATTATTGTCTGTTCCAAATACGACTTCAAATTCTAAACCAGTAACTTGTGTTATAATGTACCAATACACATAAGGATTGTTTGTGTATTGTAGTTCATTTAAAGTTGGATAAGTACCAACTGGTTGAACTGGACCACCATTTGTTGGTGAAGTTGAAAATGTTCCTACATCAGACCAATCAGAGACGTTTACTCCGTCAGTAGCTCTTACCCACCACTTATAATCAGTATTAGATGTTAAAGCAGATATTCCAGGTAATGTATAATATGTATCATTACCAACATCTGCAGCTGCTACAAAATTACCTGTTCCACCAACTGGAGTGTCAAATGCCCAAGCATTATCAGGCACTGTAACAGTAAGAGCGTCACCATACCAAACTTCGAAATATTGGTCGTTAGAAACAACGCCTGTGTACCAATAAAATGTTGGTGTATTTGAATAAACAATATTACCAGCAATTGGGAATGTCTGTGTTGGTTTAACAACAGCAGGAGTAGTTGTAAAAGTAAAAGTTGATGACCAAGGACTGTAAACTGTTGGAGTAACAGAAGTAAATTTAGAACGTATTTTCCAATAAAATTTTGTGTTTAAATCCAATGATTCAAGAGTTGTTGATAAATCAAAAGTAGTGGTTGCAGCAACATAGCTAATATTTATATTAGTGTATGTAACGTTAGCAAACCATTGATCTGTTGAAATAATTAACTCATAAACTTCATCAGTATCAAAAAGTGCGTCAACATTTTCTGTCCATTCAAATGTTGGCGTTAGAGATACCAATGTTTGCAAATCAGCAGGAACAGTTAATGTTGGAATTCCTAGAACTGGTTGATGAATAGTAAAAAATGCATTACTAACATCCATTACAGGCAGAGTATTACCGTCAACTGCTGAAACTCGAACCAAAACTAGTTCGGATGAAATGTTAGGAAGAGTCCACGAATATAAATCATTAGCCCCATCTACATAAGCTACCGTGCTAACTGTACTCCAGGTTCCACCATTATCGGGCGAATATTCAATTAAAATCTGGGTTGTAAGATTTGCTAACAGATCAGCTTGGTCCCAAGTAATACTGTGTGTAGAGTTTGGTAACCAATACTCGCCACCGTTTGGAGCAGTTACTGTTATTGTTTGAGCGGAAATAAAAGTTGCTAAAAACAATAGCAACAATACGCTCTTTAAATAAATTAATTTTTGTTTCATAACACACCTCATATAATTTTATAAACAACATTTTTTGGCTGGGAATGTTGAACTTTTACTCTAAACTTTATAGATAAATGTTCGATAATGTGAAATTATCAGTTTTTTTATGCTTTGTCAAGAACTAATTTATATAAATATTTTTTAGGGCTTTAAATATTTATATCATTTTCGATAATAAATTGCTTTTTAAAAAGTAATATAGTGTTTAAGGTTGGTAATAAAGAGGTTCATAATGTTTAACCCATTAAATTTATAATAAGATATTATGTGCATTTTTATAGAAACAAACTCCAGTATTTAAATAAAAATACTGGAGTTTGTACTATTTTAATTTGTTTTCCTTCTAAAAATAAGCTGACTGACAAGCAACTAATGCTAATCCAATTACTCCAAAGAAAAATAGCATGAATAATGTATAATATATTTTGGACATTTTATTCTCCGAAATTAAATTTTAGCAATCTCAATTTTATCAATTTTCAATATTATTTAAGCAATAGCATTTTTTTAGTGACAATATTATTACCTGTTGCAACTCTATAAATATAAGAACCTGTTGCTACTTTTACTCCAGAATCATTTGTCCCATTCCAAGTTACATCATAAATACCAGCGCTCATTTCTTTGCTAACAAGAGTTTTAATTTCTTGTCCCAACATATTATATATTTTAATAGTGACAAATTGTGTTTGCGGAATTGAATAACTAATTATAGTACTAGGGTTAAATGGATTTGGATAATTTTGAGATACTGAAAATTTCTCTGGAATAATTACTTGTTCTTCAACCCCAGTTACATTATCACCAACTTTGAATGTTCCAAGTCCAGAATATTCTGAATATGTATTATCAATAGTTTTTGTACGAACTCTCCAGAAATACAATTTACCTTTCTCAAGACCAGAAATCTCATAATTTGAATTTGCAATATCTGCAATTGTTGTTGCGTTTATCATATCTGAATTATCTGATATTAATAACTCAGATTTTAATGTTGAACTATGTTCTGCTGGTAAAACCCAAGAAATAGTAGGTTCGGTAGTACTTACTAACACATTATTTGGTCCACCAATAATTGGTTGAATTGCGTTTGAGCCTGGATCAACTCTAAAAGTTTCTGTAACTGAAAAATTAGAATAAGAAAGATCAGTATAAAGAGTTCTAACTTTCCAATAATATGTGGCACCAGGTGTTAAACCAGCTAAAGCTAAATAAGGATTTGTAATTGCAGGAACAACAGTTGTTGCTCCAGCAGCAAATACATCGGAAGTTGAATAAGTAACTTCATAGCTTTGCACTCCATTTAGGTCGCCAATAACATACCAATAAAGTGTTGGTGATTTTGTAGCTAAATTAATTCCACCAATTGGAGTAGTTAAAACTGGATCACTAATATTAGCAACTGATGAATAAACAGAAAACGCGTCTTGATCCCAAGCTGAATAATTGCCAAGACCATCTTTTGCAGCAATAGCAAAATAATATGTGCTTCCTTCATTTAAGTTAATTGTAAAAGTATACAAAAGTGACGCAATAGGAACAGTAATACCAACTGGCTCTAAACTCCAATCAGCAGGTAATGAGTTTTCTTTATATCTAAGTTCAACTTCTGTTAATCCTAATTGAGAACCTTCAATAAACCAATTAATTGTTGGTTTGGTTGTATAAACAGTTGGATTAGAAACTGGCCATGTTATTACTGGATATCCATTACTAACACCTCCTGTAATTACAAAGGTTTCAACAGAAGAAGCTAATGTAGAAACGCCATTGTTTGATTCAACATACCATTGATATTGCTTACCAGCTTCTAAGCTTGGTAATTGTAAATATAAATTACTTGTTGTTCCCAAGCCCAAATATCCGCCAACTCCAAATTCTCTGTAATAAACATCATAAGTTAAACCAGCGCCAGCACCCAAAACATACCAATAGACTGTTGGTGTAGTTGTGTATTGAATTACATTACCAACTGGATAACTTAAATTTGGCTGCACTAAGGTACCACTTCCGTGTGTTAAAAAGTTTTCAACAGCTGACCACGGACCATACTCGCCAGTTGCAGCATAAAATGCTCTAACTTGCCAATAATAAACTACTCCAGGGCTTAATGTTGGAAGAGTTAAATATAAATTTGTAGAACCACTTGCGCTCATATTAGCATCTAATGGATATTTTGAGCCTGTATTTAATTCGTCAGTATCTGGCAAAGAACCAACTGCTGAGGAAGTAGAATATTTTGTTTGAAATGTTACACCAGGAGCATAAGATGCTAAATACCAATAAAGTGTTGGGGTGTTTGTTAAAAGAGTAGCACCATTAATTGGCCATGTTTGATAAGGAGTTACTGTAGCACCACCGCCTGTTGTAAAACTCCAAACACTTGAATAATTAATTACTTCATCACCACTAGTTAGAACAATAACTCTCCAATAATATTTTTTGCCTTGTAATAAAACAAATTTCTTATTTGTTGAAAATGTTGTTGTTTCAAAATCTGGAGTTAACCATTCTGTTGCTGTTGGTACAAGCGCAGATTCTTTAACTTGTATTTTAAATTTCATACTACCTTGCGAACCGTCTATAAACCAATAGAATGTTACATCAGTCATATCAACTATTGCAGCATCTAATGGCAAAGTTTTTGTAACTGGAACAATTGGAATGGTTGTAAAATGGAATATTTCTGAAGCTGGTCCACCAGTTGGTATAACTTGCCAGTAATATTTAGTATTATTATTTAATGGAAATGCTCCGCTCAAATGCTCTTCGGTAAATGAGTAGGTTAATCCAGCAACACCTGATTCTGTGGCAATTACTGCAGCATCAAATGCTACTTGATTGTTGCCAGCAGTAGAAATTTTAACTTCATAATTTGCACCACCAGTATTTGGAGTATTCCAAGTAAAGGTTGGTTCAACCGATACTCCAGTTAATCCATTAACTGGTGCAGTTAAAAAGTCATCATCAAGAATTGTAACTGTTTGATTATTCACAGTAAAAGAAATTCCAGGAGTGGCTGTTGAAATAGTTGCAATTACTGTTTCATCAGCTTCAATATCAGAATCTGCAATTGAAACAATAACAAAAGAACCAGAAGTTTGGGCATCCAAAATTGAGAATGAACTAATATTAGCGTAATCAGTTCCATTAGTTGCAGTTCCACTATAAACAACATTTAGATTTAGGGCGGCATCTCCACTAAGATCAAGAACTCCACCTCCATCAATAGTGGCTGTTAAAGTTGCGCTTCCACCGGTTTCTGGAATAGTTGTTGAACCAGATAAAGTAATTGATTCGTCATCTGTAATTGTTACGGTTTGATTATCAGTCCCAAATGTAACACCAGGAACTAAAGTTGAAATTGTTGCAATAACAGTTTCATCCAATTCAATGTTAAAATCAGAAGTTGAAGTAACATCAAAAGTACCTGAAGGCGCTCCATCTAAAATATCAAAAGAAGCAATATTTGTATAATCAGTTCCATTAGTTGCTGTTCCTGTATAAACGACATTTAATGTTAATGGTCCGCCACCGCTTAAGCTAAGTGTTCCGCCACCACTAACCGTAGCAGTTAATGTTGCAGCTCCACCTGTTTCAAGAATTGCACCACCACCGCCTGATAGCGAAATGGTTTCGTCATCTGTAATATCAAATGAAGTTGGGGTTCCAATACCTACCCCACCAGCACCTGCATAAGTAAAACCTGCAATTGTTGCTGTTACACTTTCAGTTCCTTCCAAAAAAATATCATCACTTGACGTAATTGTTAGTGGGATAAAAACTCCTTCAGCAGTACCGCTAGGAATTGTAATATCCGTTTCTCCAATTACATCACCTGTTGCCCCAGTCCATGTAATATTAACAATAATATCAGCATCTGCAGCTGAACTTGCTAGTTCAGTAAATGACGCTTCAACATCAATAGTTCCACCGTTTTCAGCAATTGGTGAAGCACCATTTAGCGAAAGATTCACTGTATAAGTTTGTGCACTAATACTTGATACTATCCATAACGATAGAAATATCAATATTTTAAATAAAGAAAATTTCTGTTTCATAATACACCTATATAAATTTAATAATTGTCAATGCTGATAGTTTATAATTATAAACTATAATAAAATAAATTAAATGGGACAATTTGTCAAGTTTATAATGGACATTAGGTGTATTTATTAATTGTGTAATATGTTTTTGTGTTTATTTTTAAAAGTCCTATATTTGTAATCTTATTTTACAAAGATACGTATGCACCCATAGCTCAATTGGATAGAGCATTTGACTACGAATCAAAAGGTTTGAGGTTCGAATCCTCATGGGTGTACAAGAAACAACAAAAACCGTCTAATTTGGCGGTTTTTTTATATCCAATAAGATTTTCTCCCAAAATCACTTAACAAAGTGATGTAAAAAAAAAGTCACAATATTGTTATTCAACTCTCATACTTCAAAAGAATAATGAGAAAATGGCAAAATTCTTTTTTGTTCCATTTTTTCAAGTCGATTTCAGATAGATTTTTACTCAAATATTTCCCTTTAACTATTGCAAAAACTTTTACTATCACTTTTTAGGGGAGTACTATTTAGAAATATTGAGATTTCATTTAAAAACAAAAAAGTGTGATTACATTTAATAATCACACTTGTTGAGGCGACGTTCGGATTCGTAAAAGTGCCTTTCTAAAACATTTCAAAATCTCTATAACACGTTGTAATATATGACGTTATGGCGTTTTCGGAGAACCAGCATCTCCCTATTTATCCCTACTTTTCGACAAAAAGTGGGCACATTATTAATTCCAAATGAAAATTGACCACTTTTCCAATGAAAATTGACCAGACAATTTAGTCAGATTTACTCATATTTTTCAACCTAAAACTTTTTCCGTTGATAAAAAAAGGATACGAGTGATGCAGCATTCTATCAAGAATAGCAGATGCCACAACTTCATCGTTAAATATCTCACCCCAATCTTCAAATGATTTATTGGAAGTTACAATAATAGAACCTTTTTCATATCTTTTTGATACTAATTGAAAGAAGAGCTTCGCAGTTTGATTGCTCAAAGTTAAGTATCCAAGTTCGTCAATAATAAGCAAATCAAGTCTTGATAATGATTCTAACTTAGCATTTAGCATTCCAGAGACTTCAGCGGCAGCAAGTTCTTCGGTTAGTTTTTCAGCAGAATAGAAAAGGACACGTTTTCTCTGTTCGATTGCTTTAATGCCAAGAGCAATAGCAAGATGGGTTTTCCCAACTCCGGGAGGACCTAAGAACAACACATTCTTTCCATCTTCCAAGAAGTTAAGATTAGCTAACTCTCTAATTACCTTTTCCTCTATTTGTGGTTGAAAAGAAAAATCAAACTCTTCTAATCGTTTAATTTGAGGGAAAGCAGCTATTTGCATCTTGCGATTTATAGAGCGTTCTATTTTAGTTAATACTTGCTCTTCGAGTAGTTTAAGTAAATAGTCTGTATAACTTAATTTTGTTTTGGCTGCTTTATCGGATTCAACTCTATAAATATCAGCAATTTTGTGAAGAGTTAATATTTTTAAGTATTCATCTATTCTACTATTATTGTTTGTTTTTAATTGATTATTCATTGTAAATGCTCCACGTTCGTTCTTAAAATAATTTATATTCTTTGAGTTCTCGTTTAATGTTTTCTTTCTTGTAGTTGTTATTTATTTCAATTGCACTAACCTTAAAGGTCTGCTTAAAGTTCTTTTCAAGATAACCAGCGATAAAGGAGGAATGGAAAACATTATAAGTAAGAGCTTTGTTTATAGCTTTATGAAAATCTTCTTTCCGGTAAAGCTCTATTAACTCCGGTAATTTTGGAGAGTTGAAGATTGGCATTCATCCTTTTCTGTGCTTTTAGTTTTTCTACAAAAACCTCTTCGGTTGGAAATGATTCCAAGAACTTTTGTTTTAATCTTTCAAAATTACCACCTCTTTGATTGTTTCCTCTATAGTGGTCGTTTTCAATAATAACCCGCCCTTTTTCAAGTAGCAACCCATGGGTAGCTACTAATTTGTTAGATTGTGAATAGACCTCCAAGAAATATCCCTTCGATATTCTTATCCAAACTTGTTTACCAGCAAAGTGCCAAGGTACTGAATAACGATTGCCATTAAAGGAGATTAAGCAATCAAGTGATACTTTTCTTATCTCTTCCTTTATTCCTACATATCGTGTGTTGGGTAAATTAGTAAAGGAATCTTCTTCTTTTGATATTAACTCATGAGGTGCTGTTTTGGTAGAAGAATGGACTCTTGCATTTA
>Ga0180007_10001797_pt1 | contig 27220 bp, 36 predicted proteins | sample MM_PC_MetaG_FD_121122 | JGI IMG/M metagenome (GOLD analysis project Ga0180007, IMG submission 121122) | Groundwater microbial communities from the Aspo Hard Rock Laboratory (HRL) deep subsurface site, Sweden - MM_PC_MetaG | ecosystem: Environmental > Aquatic > Deep subsurface > Groundwater... | reverse complement strand
GCAGATTGCGTGCGTGGAGCGCCATCCGTTTGTTTTGGTCCGTAGCGAACCTTATCTATAAACTGGGTTCCAAAGGGTGTCCCTTTGATGAGCTACGGAGCCACGTTTGCAATCTCATGAAATCGTGGACAATTATGCCCCCGAACTTATACAACATTACTATCTGAACATTCTGCCCCGACATGTTGTATGAGTGAGTATAGATTGCGTGCTTGGCATATACAGAATTAATAGATAAAATTCCTTTTTAAAATTTCGTATTACAGAGAACCTCTTCCTCCTTTTTCCATATCACGAGTTGCAGGATCTAAATAAATAAATTGTTTATCACTTGAGATACCCACACCAGGAGATTTTTTTGTAGCTTTATTTCTAAACCTTCTCTCACACCACCCCTGCCATCTCCTATCTATCTTTTCCAACCCCTCCAAAATCCCAGCAAGCAAATTAAATGTTCCCTCAACACCTCCATATATCGCTCGAGAACAATATTCTCCATAATTACTCGGTCTAAAACAATAAAACAAATCAGAAACTTTTACTCCAAATAATCTTCTATCTTCCATAATTTCATAATAAAATCACCCTTTTTAATTATTTACATAGAATCAAAACCAGAATGAAAAACAATAAAAGCTCCACCTAAAACCACTTTCCAAAATCCACCATTCATCATAGAATGAAATTTCAAAAACATCTCATCAAATCTACTTCGCAATCCAACTGTTGTCTCTTTTGTTATCATTGTTACTCCCCCTAATTACTGGGTCATAAAATTAAAACTTTTTCCTTTATAAATATTTTCCTAAAAATTAAACCGAACTTATGATTTTTTCTGATTTAATCGTCGGTAATGTCCTTGAGGGTCATGACGCATTCCAGCAGCACTTGTCAATGCAGTGTGAATCCCACATACAATATATACAATCCCCATCTTAATTTTATCAACAAGTTTCTCAAATCTTCCAGAACTTTCAGTCAAAACATTTTCTATTCTATCCACACAAATATATCTTTTCATAATTATCTTAACATCTCTTCAATTTTTTTTTCAATCTCAAATTGATGCTTACACCCACACATTCTACATACTTCTATTCCTTCTTTAAACAAAACCAAAGCAGGCAAATTAGAAACCTTAAATTTAGAAACAACTTCATAATTATCTTCAACATTAACACGACAAAATTTTATTTTGTCTTTAAACTTTTCAAAAATCTCCTCAATAATCGGCTCTTGAGTCAAACATTGCATATGCCACTCTGCAAAGAAATCAACTAATGTAACTTTACCTTTAATTGCTTCATCAAACTGCGACTGCTCAGCAATCTCTTCAATCTCAACCATTGTATATTTCTATTTGAACTAAGGAATTCCACTCGGCTTTTATTCACTCGAGGAATTCCGAGGTGATCAAGAACTATTTCATGATGGTTCTTGACATTATTAATTTTAATAGTCATTATAGATAAACTCTAGAAAATTATCTTATTAATAAAGGTATCGTTATAACAAAAGTCCTTCCAATTCTAAAATTCTATTAACCCAATAATCAGACTCATCACTCTCCCCCTTAACATAACAAGTTTTAATTCCTAGATCTCTGCAAGGTCTAATATCTCTCTTAATTCCATCACCTACATATAAAACTCTCTCAGGAGAAACACTTCTCAGCCCTAACCACCTTTGATATATTGATCCATCTAATTTATTTCCATCTTCTTTACATAAAACATGTCCAAAAATATCTTTAGGAATTCCTAATCTTTCTAATTTCTGAGAAGTAAGAACTCTTCCAGATCCAGTAACTAAATCTATTTGATATCTTCCTCTTAATCTCTCTAACATTTCTCTAAGTTCAGGATTAGGATTTATAAATTCTAAAATATCAGCTTCTTCTAAAGAACGCTGAGCTAATTCAACAGCATCAATCTTATGTCCATGATTTTCAGCAATAGTAGCAATTGTCTTAGAACCAGAACCAATTTGAGCATAATGTGTTTCAAATAATTTTCTCGTATATTCAGCAGTAACACCAATAACTTCAGATAATCTTCTACACATCTCTTCTCTAATTATATTATTAATCTCAGAACCTACTGGATACAAAGTCCCATCCAAATCCAACCCAACAACATCAAACTCCAAGTTTCTCTGTGTCTGGTCTGAGGTCCCCACTTTTTATACCCCCACTTGGAAATAATCTGTATAGATTCTTATAACCTTTACCTTCTATAACATCTATCTTATCTTTTCCCCCACCATCTGGCCTATCAGGAATTATATCTAGAAGAGCATAAGGTTTAGGAGCAGCATAATAAGGATAACCAAATTTAGGTCCATCAATTAATAAAACTTTTTGAGTCCTATCATTTTCAACAGCAGCATGGATTCTATGAGACCCATCACAAATCAAAGGAACCCTCGGAACTAGCTGAGCAGCAAGAGCAACATAATCCTCAAATTCCAAATCCAACAAAGCAGGATTTAAATTATGTCCTTCAGTTTGCATCAACTTTCTAACTTCATCATTAATTAATTGCTCATAATCTAATCTTCCATTTCTAAAAGCAAGAGGAACAACTTCAACAACAGGAGGAATCAAAGTCCACTGAGTTACTTCTCCACTATCATCATAAGCATCGTAATCAACACCTCCATCTAAATTAAAAATATCAATTCCATGTCCAACAAAAAGCTCTGCCATTTTATTAACCCTATCAAGATGTGTTCTATAAACAGTTGGCTGTGGTGTAAATATTTGTTGTCTGATTTGAGAAGGACTTAAATCCAAAGCCTGAATCCTAGCACCTTCATAAATCTTAACATCAGAAAATCCTCTTAACTTCACCTCATTTAATCTTCTAACAAGCTCATCAAATCCAAACCTATTTGTAATCTCAATCTTAGTCACTACCATCCACATCACCTCTTGGAACATAATGTCCAACCTCTTGTCCAATTCTTCTTATCTTCGCAGCTTCAGCTTCAAACTCAGGCCCTTTCATATAATTTCCAGTTTGAGCAACAACTTTCTTAATAACTTCAGCTCTAACACTATCAACATAATCTTGAACAAAAGTTCTATCAAAAGCCCTATGCACTATTCCTTCTCCTCTACCTTGAGAAGCTTTCAATCTTTCTAAAAATCCTTGTAACAATTGTTGATTTTTTGCAGTTACATGATAAGAATTATTAGAATCAACCATCCTTCCATTTCTTAACCCCATTCCAGTTCTTTCATTAATTCCATCCCTAACATGGCATTGTAATGTATGCATCCCATGCATATTCATAACCGCTGCAATCATAGGATTCCTGCTTCTAAACTCATAATCCATTCCTAAAACAGGTCCATCATCAGAAGGAGTAATTCCAAACCAAATCCTCTGCAAACAAGGAGTATCTTTTGTTATTGTATCTCTCTCAGGAACCCAAGTAATTCCTTGTGCTTTTCTTGTAGTAGGTCTTTTAGCTAGAGCTTCAACAATATATTTTAACTGATCTAATGGAACACCTTCATCAGTAGGATAACCAGTAAATCTTTCATTATAAAGATAATCCCATTTTGTATCATCCGGATCATTTAAATCTTTAATCCAAGAATTTTTAGCACCCATAATTTCCATCTCATATTCAAACAAATCTTCTAATCCTGCTGTCATTGACTTATGAGCTAATAATTGAGAATCAGGATTTGCAATAACAATTGTCATCCTAGAATCAACTTGCATCTTCCCTTCATCTTTAGGATCCTCCCTCCTATACCAATAACCATTATTATTCAATTCAACAATAGACCTTTCCCAAGCTTCAGGAATACTCTCACCTTCAACTTGCAAAACAGGCAAACCATTATGTCCAACATTCATATTAATATCTATAATACTTCATTTATAAAAATAATTGTGATAGAAAACAACTATTCACCACGCCCATTCCCCACCTCAACCAATAAATACTAACCCTTCTCCCAATTTCACTAAACTCACAACTTAATACTTAATTACTCACCACGCCCATTCCCCACCTCAACCAATAAATACTAACCCTTCTCCCAATTTCACTAAACTCACAACTTAATACTTAATTACTCCCCACACCCATTAGGACTAACCCAATCACACTCAGGACAAATTTCTTTACAACTCCCCTTCTTAATTAATCTAACCCCACAAACAGCACAAAATCCTCCCTTTTCTTCCCGAGAGTTTGCAGTCTCATGATATTTTGAACTAGCTGCCCCGGCAGACTGCGGGCTCGAGGCCCCCAAATTTTTCTTATCCTTATTAACTTCTCCAACTTCAGGAGGTTCAAAAGCATTCGCAACAACAGAAGGTTGTCTATACAAATCAGAATCAATAAAAGTCTTTTCTAAATAATTTCCAATATAATCTATAATAGACAAAGCAGTTTTAATTTCAGGATGTCCTTCTAAAACAATTCCCAAAGGATCAAATCTCTGTCTTTTAAATTGCATAATAATTTCTCTCAAAGGAACACCATATTGCAAAGATCTCGACGCTAAAACTCCAACAGTATCCATCAACCCTCCAATTGTCGAACCTTCTTTAGACATATTAATAAAAAACTCTCCAACACCTCCATCATCATATAATCCAACAGTCAAATAACCTTCATGCCCTCCAATATTAAATTTATGAATAACAGCTTTTCTTTCAAGTGGCATCTTTTTTCTAACAGGACCTCCCATCACACTTTTAGTTACTAGCTTTTGTTTTCCAACAGTTAAAGGTTGCCTTCTCTTACTCCCATCTCTATACATAGCAACAGCTTTCAATCCCATTTTCCAAGCTTCAACATATAAATCAAAAACCTCTTGTTCAGTTACTTGATTAGGTAAATTAACAGTTTTAGAAATAGCTCCAGATAAAAAAGGTTGAACAGCAGCCATCATTTTCAAATGCCCATGCGGAATAATAACTCTTTCACCACACGAAATCGCACAATCAAAAATCCCTAAATGCTCTTCTTTAACAATTCCACAACCTTCAACACAACTATTTTCCAACACATAATCTGTAATATCTTTTATTTCCTTTTCATCATAACCTAATTTCTTCAAAGCATGTTTAACAGTCTGATTAACAATTTTCAAAGTCCCACCTTCAGCTAACAACTTTGTTTTAACCAATCCAATATCTGGCTCAATACCTAAAGTATCGCAATCCATCATAAAACCAATTGTTCCAGTAGGAGCTAAAACAGTTGCTTGCGCATTTCTAAAACCAAACTTCTCTCCCCTCTCAACAACAGTTTCCCAAGTTTCAACAGCAGCATTATAAACATTAATAAAATTATATGGCAATTTATCAATATCAATACCACTCAGTGCATCTCTATGTTTTTTAATTACATTCATCATAGGTTCTTTATTTTTCTCAAATTCTTCAAAAGTTCCAATATTCTCAGCCATTTCTGTTGAAGTTTCATAAACCTTAGCAGTCATCAAAGCACTAATAACAGCAGCAACAGCCCTTCCTTCATCAGAATCATAAGGCAAACCTAAATCCATTAACAAAGCACCTAAATTAGAAAAACCCATTCCCAAAGGCCTAAATCTATTAGAGTTCTCAGCAATTTTTGCAGTTGGATAAGAAGAATTATCAATCTCCAAATCCTGAGCAATAGCAGTAATCCTAACAGCATTTCCAAACTTATCAACATCAAAATCATCTTTCTCCATAAATCTCAAAAGATTCAAAGAAGCTAAATTACAAGCAGAATCATTAACAAACATATATTCACTACAATTATGAACTGTAATCCCATTAGCAACAAAACTATGACTGATTGGTTCTGTTAAATCATAAACTTTTTCCTCACCTAAATATTTCAAAGAACTCACAGAATCAATTGGTTTATCTTCATAAAAAGAAACATTTGTATTCATTATTTTTAATTTCTCGTTTTTATATGACTCTGGCATAAAACCAATTAATTTTTGAAACTTTATTCTCCCATTCCGTGAAACTCTTAATGAATGAATCTCTCTAACTTTATATTCTTTTAATCCTCCTTTTCCATCAGGTAATAAAGAAACTTCTTTTCCAGCCCTTCTATTTTTATAAATCTTTGATTTAATTCCAAACCCAGATAAAAGAATTTGAACATCTTTTAATAATCTCAAACTTGTAGAATCTAAAGAAATATATTGAGACTTCTCTCCATAATTTGCTACAGTTCCATCAGCAGTAAATAATCCCTGCAAAACATATTTTTGTTCTCCTAAATTTAATCCAAATATACTTTCAGATAAACATTTTTCATGAGATTTTAATTTTAAATCAACATATTCTGAAAGTTTATTTATTACAGTATTGTTTGTTATAGAATACTTTCCAGAAGTATTTGTTATTTGAACAGTTGCAGGAGAATTTTTATGAGTCATTCTTTCATAATTCTCAGCAACATAATTAGCAAATTTATTCAAAATAGATGATTCATTTTCTTTATGCATTGTTAATTGGATTCCTCTTTGGTTATTTATTTTTCCTCCACATCCATCTCCTAAATAAAATCCAATCATCTGATAAAATTCTTTATTCTCTATCTCACTAATCTCAGCAACTTCTGTTTTTGGAAGTAAAACAAAATCATCTTTAGTTAATTCACAAGCTAAAACAAAACCACGATTAATTGTGAAAACTTTATGATCTCCTGTTAATTTAATTTCATACCCAGATTTGGTTTCTAATTTATACACCTGTTTTATTCCAGTTTCAAAAGAACCAACTATTTGAGATTCAACAATATTACCCATATTTGTTAAGATAGTTGTCTCATTGTCTAATAATTTATCTATTCTAATCCATCTACCTTCTTTTGTTAAAACTTTTGTATCTCCAGTAACACAAGGATTAGACGCATTAATAGGAGCAGAATTCGGACACGTATGCCACTTATTTATTGTATCATGAAACTGCATACCAGGATCACCACAATCAAAAGTTCCTTTAGCAATTTTTTCCATTAACTCTCTAGCTTTATATCTCGGCATCTCATCTTTCATTTCTTCACATTTAACAGGAATTGTTTTCCAATCTTCATCTTGAATTACAGCATTCATAAAACCATCAGTAGCTCTCACAGATAAATTAGCATTTTGAAAAGCAACAGTATCAGTAGCTTCAACACCATCTAAATCACAATTATCCATCAACAAATGAATCTTCTCTTCTTCTCTTGATTTAGCTTTTATAAATTCTAAAATATCTGGATGGTCAACTCTTAAAGAATCCATTTTAGCAGCTCTTCTTGTTTTTCCTCCAGATTTAACAATTCCAGCAACTCTATCATAAAACATTAAATAAGCTAAAGGCCCAGATGGCTTGCCACCTCCAGATAGTTTTTCTCTAGAAGACCTCAAAGTTGATAAATCACTTCCTGTCCCACTTCCATGCTTAAACAAAATAGCTTCATTAATAGCAAGTTGCATAATACTCTCCATAGTATCATCAACCCCTTGAATAAAACACGCAGAAGTCTGAGGATATTTATATTCTCCTCCAATTGGCAAATCAATCACACTACCATCATGAATAATAAACCCATCTTTTTTTTCATTTTTACCTTCAGTAATTGTATCAACACCAACATTAAACCATGTAGGAGAATTAAATGCCATGTGCTGATTCAAAGTCAACCAATTAACTTCATTTTTAAATTTCTCTGCATTTTCAACATCAAAATATCTATCTTTCAAACCCCAATTTGTAATTTTATTAGAAACTCTTTCAATTAATTGCTGAATAGATTTTTCTCTTTCCTCTTTCCCTATCTCTCCATAAAAATATCTCGAGACAACAATTTGTGTAGCTAACTGACTCCAAAAACTAGGAACAGAAATATCTTTCTGAATAAACAAAACACCTCCTCTTTCATCAGAAATCTGTGCATCTCGTTTTTCCCATTCAACATTTTCAAATACACCTTTATGAGAAAAATAATTATTAATTTTTAATCCACTTCCAACAATCATTGAGGAAGTTAAAACAAGGCCTTCATCTTCTGGATTCATTCTATATAACTACCTCCTTAATTCCCTTCTTAAAATCATTTACATCCTGAAAATCCATATACACAGAAGCAAATCTAATATAAGCAACCTTATCAACTTTTTTTAATCTATCCATAGTAAATTTTCCAATTAACTCACTCTTAATCTCACTCTTCCCTCTTTTCCGAACTTTATCTTCAATAATATTTACATTCTTTTCAATAATTTCGTGACTAATATCTCTTTTCTCACACGCCTTAATCAATCCCAACAACAACTTATCTCGATTAAAAACTTCTCTTCTTCCATCTTTCTTAACAACAAACAAATCACTTTTCTGAACATCTTCATAAGTTGTATATCTTTTTTTACATTTCAAACACTCCCGTCTTCTCCTAATCAAATGCTTAGAATCTCTTTTATCTGTAACTTTACTATCATGATGCTCACAATATGGACATTTCATTATACACCTCTACATACAACATATTGTATACATAAAATAATCATACACAATTGATTGTAGTTTTATACAAAAAATAATTCACTACACTATATAAATATTTTTGTTCTCAAGTCACTATGTTTAAACGAAACTTATTAATTCTCTCCGTCGATAGAGTAGACTTTTCTCAAAACCTTCTTAATATTTTCTTCTTTATGTGGCCAATCACATCCAGAACAATCCCAAATACGCCCAGTTGTTAATTTATCACTCAAATGCCACCCCCCCTTCTCATTATTAATCTTACACCCTCCCTCTTCTTTATCATTTTCATAATGAGGACAATAACACAAAAAACAATTCATATCAGCTAAACCAATCGCATGACATTTATCATTTTTAAAACAAGGACACCATTCAGGATCACTAACCTTCAACTTCCCATATCTAAACTTATCAACAACTTTATCAATATGTTTCTCTATCCACTTTTTTGTTTCAGCTTCCATAATCATATATATATATTTAATTTAAATAATCTTCTATAACTAATCTATTAATCTGACCAATAGTAACCCTATCTTGAAATCTTCTTCCATTAACAAATTCCAAAAACAAGATAACCGAGCTTCGAGGTTATCGAGTTGGGGTGGGGGGTTTCCAAACTCAAAAACATTTAAATAATATAAAAACTTTATCAAAAGGAAAGTGCGCCAGAAAACCTTGGTTGTCTGGCATAAAAGAGGAAATGGCAGAAACATTAAGTTCAACAATAGCTGAAATATCTGGACTAGAACCAACCTTATTCTTTATCTTAATGGCTTGGATTATGGTTTGGAAGGGGTTAGCAATGTGGAGAGCAGCTAAAAGAGACAGCAAGATTTGGTTTGTGATATTCTTAATTTTCACCACAGCAGGAATCCTTGAAATTTTATACATCTTCATCTTCTCAAAAATGGGTGGAGAAAAAACAGTTGAACAAATTAAGAAACCAATTTCTAAGTCTAAAAAGAGAAAGAAATAATTTATCTTTAAATTTAATCCCTGTTCCAAGGAGCAACATCATAATGTGCTTCACTAAAACATTTTACCATAGTCTTAAGAATATCAGTATAAGCAGTTAGTTCCCCGCTTTTTATCCTTTCCCCCACTTTAGTTCTATTAGGCAATATTTCTCCAGGTTTAGCATCATGATATCTTAGAGTTTGACCCTGTGCAACAGCAAAAGTAAATGATCCTCCCGCGCGCGCTGCAGGTAATTCAAAACCCACTCTTCTGTCAGGCGAAGTAGTAATTGAAATCCCAATAAGAAGACTTCCAACATCTGTTTCAACAACTACATCTAATATATTTCTAATCTCAACAATGCTTCTAATAGGATGTGCTGGAAAATAGGCCATAACAATTTATATAATTATAAGTTATTTAAACTTTTATATGCTGTGATATAGATGTTCACTTACCTTCATTTTACAAATCTTTCAATAAATTATTTTAGATTTAACAACCCCCTATCAAATTAAATTTTTCTATTAATAAATTTCTTAACGAAAATCTGTGACAAAGTCCAGATTTGAGATTTTTTTATTAACCAATTCTTTTATTAACCACATATTTAATCAAATCTCCCAACAATCTATTTTGGAATTAATAAAAACAATTTCTTTGCAAATATATTTTAATTTGTGCAAATAAATTGCAAGGGTGGAGGAAAAAATTCATCCTTATACTGATTAAATTTTACTACCCAACATCTTACACTTCTTACAAATCTCTCCCCTACTAGGCTCCCCACAAACCTCACAATACTTCACCTCAGAACTAACTTTCTTATCTTTCATCATCTCCAAATTATTATTAACAATATTCAATTTCTCTTTACCATCAACTGTATTCAAAAACTTTCTAGTCTTAATTCTATAAGAATCTAAAGCACAAGGACACGGTTCAGAAATATGTTCAATCTTTTTATCCAAAGCAAAAGTCCTAACATCATCTTCAGGAATAAAAAACAAAGGCTTAATCCTAGGCACAAATTTCTTATCAACAACAACCCCAACAATTGGTTTACTATTAATACTCAAATCTAAATTTCCCTTAAAAAAATTCATCAAAACAGTCTGAGCTTCATCATCTAAATTATGTCCAGTAGCAATCTTATCTGCCTTCAACTTTCTCGCCTCTTTATTCATAACCCACTTCTTCACAACACCACAAACAGCACAATTATTCAGCTTCTCCTTACTCTGCACCCCAGTCCTAATATAACACATACTCCCTCCCTGCTCCTTTCTCATCTCATAAACATGAAGCTTAACATCAAGCTCATCACATAATTTTCTAATAGAATCTAAACATCTCTCACTATATCCAGATATTCCCAAGTTAATATGAAAACCTTCAACTTTATATCCAAATTTCTTCAACAAATACAAAACACTAGAACTATCCTTCCCTCCAGAAAGCGCAACTAAAACTTTATCTTTTTTAGAACAAAGTTTATACTTCTCAATAGTTTGTTTAACTTTATTGGGAATTTGTTTTATGTTCATGTTAAATAAAGAAATTTTCAACTTCTTGTTTTTTTAATTTTACAAATTTATCACAAACTTTTTTTAAATGAAAAGAGAATTTATTCTCAAATCCAATATCTTCAACTTTCTTTCCAATCTCTTGCACAGCTTTAATTGCCGGAACAAAATCTCCATCAGAAGAAACTAAAATTGCAGTATCATAAGCTTTATTATATCCTAATTTAACCATATCAACAGCAAGATGAATATCATCTTCTTTAACTTGATAAATAGTTTTTCCTCCAATCTTTACTTTTTGCATTCTACACAATACTAACTTAAAATTAGGCATCTCTCTCAACTTTTCAAAAAATCTTTGTTGAGCTCTATAAGCTTTGTTATCTTTATTTCTATCTAAAGGACAATTATAATAATAAACTCTAATTAAAGTTCTGGCTCCCACAATATTTTTCAGGAATTTTGAAAAATTAAATTCTATCTGTTTTTGATCAGGACACAAGTTTTTGACTAAATGATATAAATTACTTCCATCAATAAAAACTATAACTTTTTCTATTTCTTCACCCATATAATTTTATTGAAATAGAATTAATAAACTTTTAGATATAAAAACCTAGGGTTGCTAAAAAGCAAGCCTAGGGGGTATATAATTATTATATAATTCCATCAAATATAAATGTTTCTATTACAAAGAATCAAATGGACTTTTAATACTTACCATTCTTTTTCCAGAATTATAAATAAAAGTAAATATAAAATTTCAATCCACTGAAAACATTATAAACATCATTTCTTTGATTCTATTAACATAATCCCAGGTGATCCGCAAGGGTTGCCTGATGATTTAAGATTTATTATTCTCTCTATAAAAAAACTTATTTGCTGTTTTTTTATTAATAAAACTAAATTTGTCTGATTCATTAAGCAAATTTCTTGAAGCTAATTCATCAAAAGAAATAACCTCAACTTTTTTGTTTTTGTTCTTAACATATTTTAACAAAGGAGCAAAATCCCCATCTCCTGAAAATAGAATTGCTTTATCATATTTATTTTCCCACGCATCATTTAACATATCTAAGGCTAAATTAATATCATCACCCTTAATTGTATAATATTCTTCATCATCTTTGTTAAATCGTTTTTGTCTTTTACATAATATAACTTTGCATTTGGTTATTTTCTTTAATCTTGCTAAAAGTTTTTGTTGCTCCTTAAATCTTCTTGGATTAATCGCTTGTTTTAAAGAAGCATTATAATAAAAAATATCAATTAAATCATTTTTACCAATTATTTTTTTAAAGAAGTTTTCAAAATCAAAATGAGAATCAGAATATTTTTCATTTAAACTTTTTAGCCCATAAAACAAAGTTAGCACCATCAATATAAATAGAAATTCTTTTTACCATTTGAATAAAATCCGGTATTACCGAAGTAATAACCGGGAACACGCTTGCGGTATGTCCGAAGACTTAAGGCAATACCTGTTACCTTATATATTGAATTAAGGCACTTATTTAAAGTTTTTGTTAGCTTCAAGATAATCTCAAATACAAAATTAACTATTTTATAATTAATATAAAATTTCCCGAAGCATGATTTAATTTGCAGTCTTTCAGCCTTTCTACCTCTAGAATTTAAAACTTTTCGCTAAAAGACTGTTAAATAAAATATTTTTCTAACTGAAAAACACTCAACTCTTTGTGAGTTGCCCTCCATTCTCAAATTTCTTAACACTTCGTATTCACTACATTAAAATTTGGAAGTCACGTCATCTAACACTGATTATACACAATAAAATTTCCGTTTCTTTAAGAAAAAAAGAGGCGAGAACCCCCACCTTGTGCTTCGCACAAAGAATTATTCAATACACTCAAGCCGTTCTTTTAATTCTTCTACTAATTCAGCTTTATCTGATCTGTGTGAAATGTCAACAGCATCAAATGTTAAAGGATTGTGGCCAACTTGATCAACATCACAATCAAAACAGCCAACTTTAGTATCAAAAGTGGGCATTTCATTAATAATTTGTATCATTTGTTCCCCTAATTCTATATTTGTTAAAGGCCTATTTTTACCTTCTTTTTCTTCTGTTGCTAATTGCCTAGCATACGCACTTTTAGGGGATGGATTAACCCCCATGAAAGTCAAGAATTTTGGTCTAATCTCTCCAATTACTCTTGCAGTATTTCTCACATGTCTATCATTATACTTAATCCCTCCCAAACCAGGCATAATCATAACAGAAGCCCCCACTTTAGTATTATTCAATGTTTCTGCAGCTCTTAAAATTTCATCTTGAGTACACCCTTTTTGCACATATCTTAATACTGCTGTCGACCCACTTTCAACACCCCAATAAATTAAGTCTAATCCAAAGTCTCCATCTTCATTGAATAGTCGACCCAATCCATTCTCACCTTTTTTTCTTATTGAGTCTGTTCTTCCATAGATAGCAATTCTCCCTGGAGAGTCACCTGTGAACTCCATAAATTGTTCTCCAGTATACATAATTGCACTAGAAAGTTGTGTTGTTCCAACTGCTAAAGCATTTCCTCCACCTATAAAAATTCTACCAAGGTCTTCAGCAAGTCTTGTTCTTTTACCAATTCTTTTCCATACCTGATCGACATGTTCTCTATATTCATCAGCAGTTTTTACTCTATATTCTATTCCATCAAATCCACCGCAATAACTACAACGTCCCCAATTACAACCAGTTGTTAATTCAAATCTTATCACATGGGGTAACCTCTCTGCTGGAGGGGAAAACATATCTGGAGAACTATACAATTCTCTATCTTGATATAACTGATCTACCTTTCTAACTTTTCTAGTTGCCATATTTAATAGATTTAATATTTGATTTTTAAACCTTTCGTTTATTTACTACTCTTAAGTTACTATTGATGAACGACGCCAACCTCTTAAAACGCTCGCCCGCTTACTTTGATTTTTTGCCTTCCGGCATCGTTGCACTCTCGCCTTCGGCTCAGGAAACATAACAACAATTACAAAAAATAAATTCTAGTGTGAAATAACATATATTTATATTTTCATAATTTATAATTAGTACATGAAAATATCAAAAAAACTCTATAACAATATTTGGTTTAGAATTTATATCTCCATTACTCTCATTTTTTTGCTTTACATGATTATAATTCCCTACAATTTTATAGGATATTTAAGTACATATCTTCAAGAACCATTTTTTTCATTAAACACATTTTTTGATGATTTAATACCATTCATCCCAATTTTTGTTTTCCCGTATATCAGTTTATTTTTTTTACTTCTTGCAACTATATTTTTTTCTTTCCGTAAAAAAATAACAACAATTGAACTAATCTCATTTCACATTACTCAGATAATGCTTTTAATTTCATGTTATATAATTTATTTAATTTTCCCAACTACTTCATCTAGCATTATGGTCAATTTGAATCAGTATGGAGATTCTTTAACAATAAAATTAATCACAATCTTATATAACCTAGGAGTACCATTCAATGCTTTTCCAAGCTATCATGTAGCCCCATTAGTTTTTATTGCTTTATTTACATACCACAAATGGAGAAAACTATTTTGGATTAGTCTACCTTTTAATATTGCATCTGTATTATCAACTGTTTTTATCAAATATCATTTTTTTGTTGATATCTTAGGAGGAATCGGAATAGGATATTTTGCTTATTATGTCCTCTATAAAAAAGTTGCTTTAAAGTATTTAAATAAATTTATAAAAATTAAATAAAAAATATAAAACAAAAACATATAAAAACTAAAAAAACATAATATAAACAACAAAAAAGGAGGAAAATTAAATGAAAACACTAATGAACATTGTTATGGCAATTGTTGGAGTTTTAGTTTCACTAGCAGTAGGTTTCGGAATGATATCAGGAACACTAACAGTACCATATGTACAAAGCATAGTGCCAATTGCAGGTTACATTGTAGTTATAGGAACAGTTATTGGACTTATATTAGGAATCATAAAAGGAGCTTCAAAATAAACTCCTTTATTTTTATTTTTTAATTTAATTTATATCTATAGGTTTATCTCCAATATAACCCTTATTCACTTCAAACTTAGGAATTTTATTTTTTGTTACATCTCCAGAGCAACAATACCCAATTTTATCAAACTGTTCTCGAATCTTAAACCAATCCTCACTCTGAATTAAATCCATAGCAGCAGGATAAAGAATCTCATCTTCTTTCATAATATGATCCCTCATTTTATGTATCAAAAATTTCCCTTCAAATAATAATAAAGATTTTATAGTTTCAATCTCCCCATCATCTATAACCTCTTTCAAAACTTCCTTTGCCTTCTTCATATCTCTATGTTCCTTCTTCATAATATTAACAGATAAATTCTTCCCATCATTTTCTAATAATTTAAAAAAAACTTTTTCTTCTTTTTCATGATGTATCTCAGCATCCCAGATAACCCTAAAAACTTCTTTAAGTCTATTCAAATCAGGTTCTTTTGGAAGCTGGTTTATAATTGCTTCAAACTCATTCAGTTTCCCAAGCATAAATTCATGTTCTTTTGCAAGTGCTTCATTTGGTTGCATTTTATTTACCTTTCATATCATAATACTCTCAAATATATATAGTTTATGGAATTCATATCTTCTTCCTTCTCAACAAATTAGCATTACTAACAACAGTAATAGAACTCAAAGCCATAGCAGCCTCAGCAATTATCGGGCTTAAAATTCCTGCAATCGCTAATGGAATAGCAATAACATTATAAGCAAACGCCCAAAACAAATTCTGCTTTATTTTTCTAAAAGTAGCTTTAGATAAATTAATCGCTTGAACAACTCCTTCTAAACTTCCTTTAGCTAAAACTAAATCTCCTGCCTCAATTGCAATATCTGTTCCTGTTCCCATTGCAATTCCAACATTAGCTTGTTTCAAAGCAGGAGCATCATTAACACCATCCCCAACAAAAGCCACAAACCCTTCTTTCTGCAACTCCTCAACTTTCTTAGCTTTATCTTCAGGCAAAACATTAGCAATAACCTCATCAATCCCAACCTCTTTAGCAATTGCCTTTGCTGTTCTCTCATTATCTCCTGTAATCATAACAGTCTTATATCCTTGCTCATCTAACTTTCTCAATGCAGCAATAGAATCATCTTTCAAAGCATCTGCAACAGCAATAACCCCAATAACTTCCTTATTCTCAGAAACAATCATTGTAGTCTGACCTTTTTCCTCAAACTTCTCAATCTTATCTTCAAAACCTTTCAAAGAAATCTTTTTTTCTTTCATTAAAGTAGCATTCCCAATAACAATATCTTTTGAACCAATTTTACCTTCAACACCTCTTCCTCTTAAAACCTTAAAACTTTTAACAGCTCTATATTTCTTTAAGTTAGCTTTCTTAACAACAGCCTTAGAAATCGGATGCTCACTTAACTTTTCCAAACTTCCAGATATATCCCATAAATAACTTTCCTTAACTTTAGAATAATAATCAACAACCTCTGGCTTTCCTTTTGTTATAGTTCCAGTCTTATCAAATAAAATAATCTTAACTTCTTTCATTGTCTGAATAGCTTCTCCTTTTCTAATCAAAACTCCATGCTTAGCACCTATTCCACTTCCAACAGTCAAAGCAATCGGCACAGCCAAACCTAAAGCACACGGGCAAGCAATAACTAAAACAGAAATTGCAATTCCAATAACAGCCCCAATTTCATAAGAAGAAAAAATCAACCAACTAAAAAAAGTCAAAACAGTAATAACTAAAACAGCAGGAACAAAAATATTAGTAATCTTATCTGCCATTGCCTGAATCGGAACCTTTGTTCCCTGAGCTTCTTCAACTAATTTAATAATATGCGCTAAAAAAGTATCTTTCCCTATTTTCTCTGCACGAACATACAAAATACCATCTTGATTTATTGTTGCTCCAATAACATTTCCTCCTTTTAATTTATCAACAGGCAAACTTTCCCCTGTGATCATAGACTCATCAACAGAACTATCCCCTTTAACAACAGTTCCATCAATAGGAATCTTCTCCCCAGGTTTGACAATCATAACATCTCCAACTTTAACTTCTGAAATAGGAATCTCAATCTCTTTCTTTCCTCTAATAACAACAGCATTCTTAGCTCCTAACTCTAACAACTTCCTAATCTCCTGAGTCGCCTTTCCTTTAGCTTTAGTCTCAATATATTTTCCTGTAATAAAAATAGTCATAATCATTCCTGAAACTCCTGAATAATCTTGCATCTCCATAAAAAATGTCAAAATTCCAGTAGAAAACGCAATAATAGTTCCTAATGCAATTAAAGAATCCATTGTAAAATAAAGCTTGTAAAATCCTCTTAACCCAGACTTAATTGTAGGATATCCAAAAATAAAAATCACAGGAAAACTCAAAGCCAACATAATAATTGTCATAGTCTGCATAGAAAAAGCCTCAATCCCAAACAATTTTTCAGAATACATAACTAAAATGGCAGGAATAGTAAACACCCATGCCCCAATTAATCTCTTTGACCACTTATTCTCCTCTCCTTTATCATAACTAGCATGATTTGAATGAGAATGAGAAGAAGATTTCTCTTCTTCAAAAATAACTTCAGTTGCAGTATATCCTGCTTCCTTAACAGCATCTTCAATCTGTTTATCTGTAACAGAATCATCAACTTCTAAAAACCCCTTACCCATAACAACATTTATGTTAATGTTCTTTGCTCCAGACAACTTTTCTAACTCTTTCTTCACATGACCTGCACAACTAGCACATGTCATTCCATCTATCTTAAGTTTTGCTTTTTTTGTCATTATTATCTTTTCTGTATCTGTTTAATCAACCAAATAATTAATAATACCAAAACTACAATAACTAATATGCTAAGTATCCATCCAAAGAACATTCCACCATACCCATAACTTCCTCCCATCATTCCTCCTTCATGTCCATCTACTCCATCTGCAAGAGCTAAAGGCATTACTAACAAGCCTAGTATTATAAATCCAAACAAGACTTTTTTCATTTTTATTTTCCTCCTATATTTTTAGTTTATTTATCTCCATATGTTCCTATACCCACCACCATACCCACCTGAAAATCCTCCCATCATGTCACTATTTCCATAGCTTCCATAACCTCCTCTATATCCTCCATAGACACTACCATACCCACTTCTGTAATTTCTATCATAACTTCTCCCATCTCCACTTCTGTATCCTGAATCATAATTTCTAACATACCCACCTGAAAATCCTCCCATCATATCTCCATTCTCAAAACCACCCATATATCCACTAGATCCAACATTATTATAACTTCTCATTCCGCTTGAATACGAACCTCTTGATCCATATGCAGAAGCCATAGCTGTTACTATTAAAATTCCTATCAACAACATTACAGATAAAATTATTGCTTTTTTCATTTTTTTCAAAATGCTCAGTAATTAGGGGCCTTCTTATGGGTGTGGTGGCCCATTTTGAAAACCCTAAAGTTTGCTAAGCAAATTTTTATGTTTTCCTCCTATAAAATTTAATTATTTACTTTTTGGTTTCTTTTTCTTTTTACTTCCACAACATCCCATTTTTTTCTTATCAATTTACCTCCTTATAATAATCTAGACAATACAAAGTATTTTCATGATGTCCTAAATGCTCTTTCCATGACTCAACACTATTTTCATATTGAGGCAGCCTACAATCTACAGGAATATCATCACTTCTATACTTATCTAAATCAGAATTACCATTATTAACCACATTTCCATTAATAGACGAACTTCGAAATAATCCTAAATTTGTAGATATAACTAACACCAACACAATTCCAACAACTATCCATAATATAATTTTCTTATTCATGTTTTTTCATCCTTCCCTTTAATTTTTTATTCTTCTGCCAATACATAATAGAAATTCCCGCAACATTTGATATAATCCCTAACCATAAAAAATAAACTGTATAATCTGCTAAAAATGTAAATGCTGTAACTCCAATAAACGCTCCTAAGAAAGGAAGTATATTTAATATATAATGAGAACAACACAAAATCATACTCACAGTTGATATTCCCCCAGAAACAACACTTGTCCCGCAACTAATCGCACTAATTCCATTAAAATAAGTAAACAACCCAATCTGAAAACCAAACCCTCCAATTAATAAAACCAACAAAATAATATATTTACTAATTATATCTAATGCCATAATCGGAAAATCTAACAAATACAAAACTAAAAGATTCACAGCAATAACTATTAATACAGCTATAATTCCATTTCTAATTGCTCTTGCTTTAATGTTCATTTATGCTACCTCCAACTTATTTTTTTTTAAAGTTAAAACAGGGTTTTGGAATCTAACAAATAAAAATGAATTATCTCCAATTATATCCTCTAATTTTTCAAAAGGATAAAATAAAGAAACTCTTCCATTAATTCCTAATCTTAGTTCAGGTTTATTTCTTTCATAAAAATAATCAGCTAATTCTTGAAAAGACTTACATCCACCAACACCAGTATAAACTCCAGTATATTCAGGATTGTTGTTTGAATTAGGCCTATCTCCAATCACTAAAACTAATTCTTTTTCTAATCCAGGAGTTTTATATAAATTTACACTTATCATCCCCCCATATCCTCCTTTATTTTACAACACTCCTTACAATTATGCTTCTTTCCATTAAAATGATCAATAGCATCTCTAAGTATACACCAACAAAAATCTCCAGATAAAGAAAAAAACTTCTCTCTTCCTTTTTTTTCAAAAACAACAATATCAATATCTTCAAGTTGTTTTAATTGATGTGATATCCCAGACAAAGTTATCTTATCTTTCCCAACATAATCATGAATTTCTCCAACATTCTTAGAACTTTTTGTTAAACTCATAACTATCTTCAACCTAGTTTCATCTGAAAGTGTCCCAAAAAACCTAAGTATTTTTTTACTTTCCATAATAGTTGAGTAGTTGCTCAACTATATAAATGTTTTGTTTATTATCTAGGAAACAAATCAAAAAGAACTCTCCTACTTTCAGCAACCCTAGCATCCCAATCCACATCATCCCCATTTTTATATCTAACATTTACAGTAGTGAAAACAGCATTACCATTATGTAATATCTGTTGACCATACCGACTTTTTAAAAACATTTCAGCTAAATTTTTACACCTAGTAGTAGGACAAAAATAATCAATAACAGTAGAATCAATATCACCTACTTTCTCTGTAACTCCTAATTCTAAAGCTTCTCCATCAATAGGTTTATCACACGCAGGACACTTTCTTTCACCTTCAAGTTCTACGGTTCTCATTGTAATTAATTTATTTTATTCAGAATTCCCCAACTCCCCCTCTATCCCCCCCCTAAAACTTTCCAAACTAACCCCAGAAACCTTCTTTCCATTAATATAAAATGTAGGAGTTCCCTTAACATTAGCTTTCCTTCCATCACTTAAATCTTTCAAAATTTCTTGTTCATACTTTTTATCATCTAAACAACTATCAAACTCCTCAGAATTTAATTCTAACTCAACAGCATAACTCTTCAAACTATCAACATCTAAATTATTTTGATTTTCATATAATTTATCATGCATTTCCCAAAATTTTCCTTGTTCATTTGCACAAGCTCCAGCTAAAGCAGAATTAAAACCATTCTCATGAATAGATAATGGAAAATTTCTAAAATAAATCTTAACATCATTACCATAAACTTCTAAAACCTCTTCAACAACAGGCTGTATCCTTTCACAAGCAGGACACTGAAAATCACTAAACTCTATAATCTCAATATCTCCAAAACCTTTTCCATTATACATTCCTACATCAACATCATATATCTGGTTAGGATCACCACCCCCCGGATTACTCATTATCATCACAACTAACAAAACCCCAACTAACACTCCTGCAAAAATCAACAAAACTCTACTATTTTTTTCCATATTTAAAATCTAAAGATTTTAATTGCTCGGGAATTTTTAATTCCCGTTGTATTCAAAATGCTTAATTATCAGGGGCCTTCTTATGGGTGTGGTGGCCCATTTTGAAATCCCCAAAAATTTGCTTTGCAAATTTTATGTTTTATATTCCCCCCCTATAGCTTCCTTTATATTACTATAACCATCTTTCTCTAACAACTCAACTAACTCTTTATTTATCTTTTTAATAACTCCAGGACCACCATAAATCATTCCAGTAATAAGTTGAATAAGAGAAGCACCTTTTTTAATTTTATCATAAGCATCTTGTCCATTAAACACCCCTCCAACCCCAATTATCACAAACTTCCCTTTTGTCTTCTTGTACACATACTCAATCATACTATTTGCTTTTTTAGCAACATGTTTTCCAGAAACTCCTCCTGGAAACTTCAACTTAGGATCTTTAGTCAATCCATTTCTTTTTTTACTTAAATTACTAATAACAAATCCATTAATTTTATATTTCCCAGCAAGTTCAATAATCTTATCCAACTTTTTCTTATCTAAATCAGGAGATATCTTCATAAATATAATTTCTTTTTTCCTTACCTTTTCTATCTTTTTTAACAAAGCTTCTAATAATTTATCATTTTCAAAACTACAACCATCTCCAGAATTTGGACAACTAATATTAATTGTAATATAATCTCCAATATCTTTCATCTTCATAAAACCACTAAAATAATCTTCAACACTTGCATCTCCTTTAATATTTTTATCATTTGTTTTAGCAACACTAACTCCGACAGGAATTCTAAATTTCTTTCCTTCTAATCTTTTATTAATCTTATCAGCCCCTTCATTACACAATCCATAATAAACAATTATTCCTTTATCTTTTACAAGTCTATGTAATCTTGGTTTAGGATTTCCTTCACAAGGATGAGCAGTCACACTTCCAACCTCAACAAAACCAAATCCAATATCAGGCATAAAATCAGTTAAAACAGCATTCTTATCAAAACCAGCAGCCAACCCAACAGGATTATCAAACTTAATTCCTAAAACTTCATTTTCTAACTTTTCATTTTTATAAACAAACATCCCTCTAACTAACCTAGACAATTTAGTAAAAGAAGCAAACCTACCCAAACGAGTCAGCCTATCATGGACTTTCTCAGGATCTTGCTTAAACAACATTGGTCTTATTATTTTTTTATACATCTTCAACAATCAAAACCCCCTTCATCCCCGCCTCCTTATGCCCAGGAATCTTACAATAAAATTCATACTCTCCTTCTTCCAAAGCATTTATCCTAATCCTCCTACTTCCACCCCCCTCCAAATTTACATGAACATCCATCTCATCAATATCAAACGAATGAATAACATCAACATTTGTTATATTTATATCAAAATAACCTTTTTTAACTTTTATGATACTCGGATTAAACCCCATACTATATGCATCCATCTGAACAACACCACCTTCTTCAACAACATAAACATTCCCACTATAAGAAAATAAACTCAAAGGCCCAGGAATCAAAACCAAAACCCAAAATCCAGCAATAGCAATTATACTAATAAAATAAACTAAAAACCTTTTATCAAACAAATCATAAGACAATTTAGAGCTCCATATAACTCCAATTCCTAAAATAATATATTTACTAACAGCAATCATTGTATCTCCAATACTTGTTAACGGAGTTAAAAATCCAAATACAATTAAAAAGAAAAACAATGAAAAAACCAATGGCAAATAAACAAAACCAGAATTTCTCAAATTTTCTCTATAACTTCCTTTTACAAATAAATTAATAAATAAAAATAATCCTAAAAAAATCCCAATCCACAAAACAAAATCTATTGCCCTAAGCAAACTTCCACTAGCATCAAAAAATCTCAATAACAAAGTTCCTCTAGTAGTCAACAAAACAGACATTCCTAACAAAGCAATAATAAAAAAACTCTCTCTCAAACTAAAACCAGCTTTTTCCCTTAATTCTTCTCCAGCTTTTATTTTACATATTTTAGCAGAATCATAAGGACAATTTTTAATACAATAACCACACATCACACAATCTTTATTAGACTTAATTTTTGGAACATTAATAAAAGTAGGACATTTTGGATACTCTCCTCCTACAACACACTCTTTTGTCTTACACTTCTCACATTTTACTTTATCTGTTCTAACTCCTAAAAAAGATAATCTTGAAAAACTCCCAAACAAAGTTCCAATCGGACAAAACATTTTACAAAAACCCCAACCAGGCAAAATAAGACCTAATAAAAATCCAGCAGAAACAAAAGACACAAGAAAAAATATTGTAACTTGTGTTGATGAAAACAATCCTGAAATCTGTTCCCAAAAAACAATTAGAAAAAATACAACAAATGGAATAAATCCATACCTATAAAATTTTGTCTTTCTTTTTTTACTTAATGAATTCCCAACTTCATTTGCTAAACCAACAGGACAAATAAACCCACACCATAATCTTCCTAAAAATATTAAACTCACATATAATAACGGCCACCAAAACACCCATAAAACAAACATCATTAAACTAGAATTAAATCCAAAGATTATCTTCACACTACCAATATACAAAACTATCAAAGCAAAAATAAAACCAATAGCAGAAATTATTCTAATAATTAAAGGAAACCAAGATTTTTTAACTAATTTATTAAACATTTTCTATCCACTTTCTACAGGAGGAGCATACTTCACATCTACATACTCAATTATCTCTTCCATACTCCTTCCTTCATTATACATTCTTTTAACATCAAGAGTTGTCCCTAAACACCCTCCACATAAAGTACCATGGTCAGAAATACTACCATCCTCATTAAAATAACATTGTTTATTACTTTCATGACCTATGTTTAAACATCCACAATAACACGGAACTTGTTCTAAAACATCTGGATTTTCAACAGCAAAAATATATGCCTCTCTAACATTTTCATTTGGATGATTGTAAATTTCATCAGGCAAACCAAATTCATTTCCTCGAGGATTTAACATAGCATATAATCCAAAAACTATCAAACCTATAATTACAACAACTCCTATAGTTTTCAAATTTATTTTATATTTCATATTATTAAATAAAAAAATAAGTATATAACCCTGTGTATGAAACTAGTTTCGTCTATTCTAAAACACATCCACTCAACTCAGAAAGCTTTTCAATTGTGTGAATCCCAGAATAAGTATTCCCCTCAATTTCCCAAGTCGGAGTAATCTCAACTCCTTTCTCATCACACAATTCATCTTCAATAATACATTGTTTATAATCTAAATACTTCTCAGATTTCCCAAACATATTCAGCTGCTGAATAGTATATGAACATCCATCATTTCCATAAACAACAACTCCTTTTTCACTTAAACAAGTCGCAAAACCATCTAAAACTCCTGTCTTCTGAGACTTAATATAAAATGTTCCAGAAATCAAACCAATAATTAACACAATACCCACAATATAAATATATTTTTTAAAATTAATTTTACCTTTAGTATTTTCTTTTATAGCATGTGCCATACTTTTATGTTGTTCTAAACTTTCTACAGCATTAAATTTCTTATTGCATACATCACATTCAAAACTCATTTTTCCTCCTGTTAACGCCCACACCCAGCACCAGCATACTGACCACCACCAAAGCTAGAAGTCGCAGCTCCTGTAGTCCCACCATCATTTCCAAGAGACATTCCAAAAATAATAGCAGCAATAATAAGAACAACAATTATCAGAACTGTCTTACTATCAATTTCCATTGTTTCCTCCTATTGTTTGATATTTAACTCCAAGACCATCAATCCCTCTAAAAACAAACTTACCATCACTTTCAAAAGTTCCAACTTGATCTAAGCTCTTTTCAATTAAATCATAATCTCCTAATTCTTTTGACAAAACAACAGTAGGAATTATAGTTATATTATATTTAGAAATCAAACTCTTTCCAGCAGAAGATGAAACTTCAACATAATTTTCTCCATCAATAAAAACTCCAATTCTCTGAAATCCAGATTTCAACTCTGTAATATTAAAACAATCCTCACAACTACTATTCTGAAGATAAGTAATATCCACCTTCCCAATAATTTTTCCAGTTAAAATTTCCTTATGTGGATAAATAGGATTTTTAAAAGTATAATATTCATCACTAGAATCATCTATAACAGATGTTAGTACTTCAGTTAACCACCAGTATTCATCAATATCTTTTGACAACAATAAACTTGGAATCATTTTTAATTCATTTCCAGATATTAAACCTTTTCCAGCTTCTGATTTTGAATCTATAATTTCATAATTTCCAACCATAACACCTAAACTTTCAAATTGTTCTCTCATCTTTGATAAACTTCCACATTCACTACAAGTTCCATCTATAATCTCTTTCATATCAATAAGACCTTTCACTTCATCAGAATCAACTTCTACATATGGAACAGGCCTATCAAATACAATAGCATCATCACTTTTTGTAAAAACAGTTTCATCAACAGCAATTTTATCTAAATCATCTGAATAAACAACCATTACAGGAAATCTTGTAAAACCAAATTTACTAATTAACTCTCTAGCCTCATCAGAATCTCTTGAAATAATTCTTTCATTTTCAACAACAACTCCTTGAACACCTTTAATCAAAGTTGAACTATCTTCAATATTAAAACAATCCTCACATCCACTTATCTTTATAATTTCAACATCATAAGTTTCAACTCCTGGAACAGAAGGTGATGAAATAAATCTAGGATATAACATAAATATAAGATAAGCAGCTAATATTACAACTATTATAACCATTGCTTTTTCTTCTTTACTAAACTTTTTGCTCTTTGTCATTTTCTCTAATAATTTTCCCCTCCCCACCATTTAAAAAAAAATAAAAAAATAAAAAAATAAAAATTAGCAACCCCCAACCATTCCACTACTTTGTGCAGCTTGTCCTGCAGATTGTGCAGCAGGGATTACTTGACTACTTGATGATCCACCTTGAAAAAAGGTTATGTAAACTACAGCAATCACCAAAATAGCTATTATTACCCATAAAATAACTCTTCTATCCATTTTGATTTTTTAACAGCCTCCAACCATTTCACCACCACCAGATGCTTGTCCTTTCTCAATACCTCTATGTGCGTTGCTTGCTAAGTTAATATAGTTAACTTCAATCCCTTGTTCTTTAAGAACTTGTGCTTTCTGTTCATGAATTCCAGGGAAAAACAAAACTTTCCATTTTCCAATCTCTTCTAGAATTTCATCATCTGTAAACTCATCTCCATGATTTTGGATTAAATACTTTCCTAAACCTCTCATAGCAAAACTATGTGCACACCCACAAGCAGCTTGACCATTTTCAAATATCACAGAATTAGCACCACAGCAAAATTCACATGAAATTTTCAAAAGAATTGTTGTATATCTTTGCAACTCATCTCCTTCTAAAGTAACAGTCCTATCAACATTAGACAGAACACCAATTGTTTGATCTGCTAATTGCGGATTTGAAGCTGAAACTCCATCATATGAGATACCTAGTTCTTCACCATATACAGCAGGAATACCAGTAGGGATTATCTCAGAAGCAGATACAGTTCCTATACCCCCAGCTCCTCCAGTACCCTTTCCAATATTGTACATTAAAAGCAAAGCCAATACAGCGATTATTGCTATCTGAACATAAAACTCAGTATCACTTTTCTGAACTTTTCCACTTTTTCCAATATCGAGTTCATCATGATCATCTTTTTCCTCATGATCTTCCTTATCTTCTTTTTCTTGATCTTTAGACATCTTTTTCCTCCAACTTTATTTAATTAAAATTATACAATAAATAAAGTATATAAAAGTGTGTATGAAACTAGTTTCGCTATTCATATGTGCCCATTAGACATTTGCCTAGGCTAAACCAAAAATTAGTAACTCATTTCATTTATTAAATTCATAAACCCAAAATCATCTCCCACTAATTTTAGAATTTTTCCAATTAATATATTCTTATAAAATTTGGCCATGATGAAATCTGGACAAATTACAATATTGTTGCAAAGCAACCTATCTTATAAAACGAAAGAAGAATAATATATTTAGTAATCTTTATAATCTATAAAATAATTTAATCTTATGAAAAAAAGAATAATAACTCTCCTAATAATAATATTCATTTTAAATTTAATCTGGGAGTTTTCTCATTTCCCTCTCTATATAGATTTATCCTGGGAAAATTCAACTCTCCATCTTATTTACGCAACCTT
>Ga0180007_10001796_pt1 | contig 27246 bp, 20 predicted proteins | sample MM_PC_MetaG_FD_121122 | JGI IMG/M metagenome (GOLD analysis project Ga0180007, IMG submission 121122) | Groundwater microbial communities from the Aspo Hard Rock Laboratory (HRL) deep subsurface site, Sweden - MM_PC_MetaG | ecosystem: Environmental > Aquatic > Deep subsurface > Groundwater... | reverse complement strand
GGATGGGGTCATATATACCAGCTCTGGCCGGGATATTGAAATGTCCGTGGCATCCACCAAAGCCTTTTATTCTCAGATCACTGCCGGGGCAATTTTAGGCCTTCACATTGCCTTTATCACCCGGAAACGATCCCCAGGGTTTATCACAGAACAGATACAGGAGATCATGAGCCTGCCGGATAAAATGAGAACCATCCTTGGGATGAAAGACCAGATAAAAAAATCCGCAGACAGGCTTGCCGTTTCAAAAGACTATTGGGCAACCGTGGGATCAGGGTCAAACAAGACATCTGCGGATGAAATCAGGATCAAACTCAGTGAGCTTTGTTATAAAACCATTTCATCTGACTTTATTGAAGACAAAAAACATATCGACCTGTCAAGTGAACCATTGATCCTTATCTGTGCTGCCGGGACAAGGGAGAGCGTTTTGGGTGATATTATAAAGGATACGGCCATCTTTCATGCCCACAAAGCAACCCCCATTGTCATTACAACCATTGGAGAGAACCGGTTTGACATATATAGCAGTGATGTTTTTAAAATCCCTGAAACAAAAGAGCATTTTGCACCGATCTTAAATACCCTGGTCGGACATATATGGGGTTACTATGCTGCCCTTGCCATTAATGAGGGATCACGGTTCATATATGACGGAAAGCTTGAAATCCAGGACCTTATAGAAGAATATACGGCCATGGGGCATGATGTCTATGAAATCCTCCTGGAGAAACGATTCAGGGAAACCATTGCACAGTTTTATAATAAGTTCTCAAAGAAACGACGTCAGCGCGCTTTTCCGGCTGTTATGGGGCTTGACACCGTTGCCAATATCACATTGCTGCTAAAATATCTTTCCGGCAGACTGCCTGTTTCTGATTTTGAAATCGATTTTGAAATTAAAGGGACCCCTTCCAACATGATCCATACGTTTTTTGAAAATATGGGCCAGGCCATCAACTGCATGGCAAGACCTGTTGATGCGATCAAGCATCAGGCAAAAACAGTGACCGTGGGTACCAGCAGAATCAGCGAAAAATTTGAAGGCCCTGTTTTTACTGAATTGACTGCCAATGGCATTCAACTGTCCCAGATTACAAATAAAAATGTCCTGGTCATTAAAAATCTCCAGGAAATTATTTCCACCATCAATGGTGGCTTTCTCTATCAGATTTCAGGCCTGAGTCTGTTGGGTGAGGTCACGGATGAGACCCAGATTAAGATAATCAATAAAACAGGATTATTAAAAAACGAAGCTTCAAGAGTGGAAACAGATTACAAGCTTAAAGGAACAAAAAACATCATTGTAAGAGAAGGAAATGTATATATTGGGAAAGGACGTAAAGACAATAAAAATATTCTGGTCATCCCCGGAATCTCCACAAATCCTGCCACACCCAACAGTATTGAATACATCCTGTCGTTGAATATTGATTTTAAACTATCCAGCGAAGTACCGCTGTTAAAAAAAATCAAGGCGTTGGGCGGCAAATATAACAGGCTCAAAGACTGGATTCTGGAAAGTGACAATATAAAATGGGATGATAAATATCTTAACCTTGTTGAAGTTGAAACCCTGTTTGGCGATACAGCAGAAAAAGCAGTTGAACAGATAATAGAAAAGATCAAATAAAAAAAGCGGCGTTATGACTGACTATAAAAAAAAACAGATGTACCTCTATCTCATCGTTTTAAGCATTTGTTCCACTTCCGGGCTCCAGTGCTGGCAAACCCTTTTTGACAATTTCAGTGTCAATGTTGTCGGACTTGAAGGCCATCATATCGGCGTTTTGCAGTCTGTTCGAGAAATCCCGGGGTTTCTGGCTTTGCTTGTCACGTATGTGATTTTAATCATTAAGGAACACAGGCTGTCTGCCCTGTCCGTTATCATCCTGGGGGCAGGTCTTTTTGCAACCGGGTTTTTGCCCAGTTTTTCCGGCCTTATTTTTACAACCATACTCATGAGTTTCGGGTTTCACTATTATGAGACAACCAATAAGTCTCTGACACTCCAGTATTTTGACAAACTTTCCTCCCCCCTCGTTCTCAGCGCACAAAGAAGCTATTCCGCTGCTGCCAGCGTTGTGGTCGGTATTGTCATCTTTTTTATCGCCCCGATACTCAGTTATAAAGCCATGTATATTCTCTTTGGCGGTGCAATCGTTGCCTGCGGTTTCTGGGCCATCACAAAAAATCCAGCAGACAAGGATATCACCATCCAGAAAAAAAAATTGATATTGAAAAAAGAATATTGGCTCTTTTATTTTCTAACGTTTATGGCCGGTGCCAGGCGGCAGATTTTCATGGCCTTTGCCGTGTTCCTGCTGGTTAAAAAATTCGAATTTTCTGTTCAGGATATTACCCTGCTCTTTCTTTTGAACAATGTGATCAATTTTTTCATCAATCCGTTTATCGGAAAATTTATTCTGGCGTATGGAGAACGCAAACTGCTTTCAATAGAATATTTTTCCCTTATCCTGGTGTTTATCGCCTATGCCCTTGTTGACTTAAAATTTATAGCCGGCATCTTATATATCCTGGATCACATCTTTTTTAATTTTTCCACGGCCATTAGTACCTATTTCCAGAAAATTGCCAATCCTCAAGATATTGCAGCAAGTTCAGCCGTGGGATTTACCATCAATCATATTGCAGCCGTAGTCCTGCCCGTCATCGGCGGGATGCTGTGGATGGTAGACTATCGAATTCCTTTCCTGGCCGGGGCTTTTTTCAGTTTGATCTCCCTTTGTTTTGTGCAGTTAATCCGGACTGAGCCGAGCACTTTATAAGAGGTGATCCGTCAGGAATTTCGCCAGATCAGAAGGCTTTCTCTGAGATGGAAGGGGCCCAGGCAGAACCGATTCATCTGTGATTGCTCAAGCCAGTCTTTTTTAATTTTCAGGTTCGGGGCCCGTCCATCATCAGATTTAAGAATTTTTATTCGCCCCTGCATCCTGTGTACAAAGTTTCTTCTATATGAATCAAAACAATATACCCATTCGTCTTCAATGGCCGTGATCATGATATAGTGTTCTTCCCGAGGGGTCAGGAGCATATTGCACAACACAATCCCCCCTTCTTCCAGGCAGTTATGAATTTGATCACCCGTTCCCAGGCTGACTTTTTCCTGGTCTAAAAATTCAGTACGAACTGAAAATTTTCCCATTTTATAGGAGCTGAGCCAGTTGCCCATGAGTCGGACGGCAAGTTTGCTGGTCCCGCCAATGCCAAATCTGGCATCCCTGCTCACCGTGTCCATGGAGTACAGATAAATGTGCTGGATAACCATGGGCGGAATCTCTTTTCTGCAAAACAGATAACTTATGGCATTGACCATGGCTGTGGGGACACAATCGTATTCTGATACCTGATAATGAAATGGGATATACATAAAAAATTCTCCTGCTTGCAGTTTATTGTCTTTTGCAGTGGATAGATCCATATGTCCTGATAGCATGGAAAATACAAATTATAACTCAACTTTCGGTATTAAGTTCCGGTACACGGGATCAGGCTTATTTTATTGTATTTTTATCGATAAATCCATATCAAAAATGCAATGCTACACGCATGACCCCACTCAAATCAGGCAACTCCAAGAATTGAACAATATATCTGCCTCATGTTGATATTTTTTTTATAGCACTTGATTTGCTTTGTATATCAATATTTTATATGCTAAGTTTTTCAGAGCATTGAGTTGATGGCGATACTGCCGATGATCAAAGGGATACTAGACCATGAAAAATTCCCATAACCGGATCCTTTTTTTAAGCATTACCCTGTTGTTCATCATCATACCCATCTGTCACGCCGGTGAAAAGCCGATCCTGATAGGGGGTACCGTATCCCTGGAGGGTAACTATGCTGAAACTTCCGACATGGTAAAGAAAGGGTATCAACTATGGGCTGAACAAACCAACAAACAGGGTGGATTATTGGGACGACGGGTAAAACTTATCCTCTATAATGATAAAAGTCAAAAAAGCCTTGTTAAATCTCTTTATGAAAAACTGATTGTTGAGGACAAGGTTGATTTAACGATTTCACCCTATGGCACCTCCCTTACACTGGCGGCATCTGAAGTAACGGAGAAGCATGGCTATGTGATGCTGGCCAGCGCTGCAGCCGGTGAACAGATCTGGGAAAGGGGATATAGGTATATCTTTGGCGTATACGCACCTGCAGACCGATATTTCATCGGCTTCCAGGATATCCTGGCACGAAACGGTTTTGAATCCGTTGGAATCATCTTTGAGAACAGCTTTTTCAATATTTCCATTGCAGCGGGTGCCAGAAAATGGGCTGACCGTTTCAATCTCATTGTCACCTATGACAAAGGTTTTGATGATGCCCATATCGAGCTTCCTATCATTTTGAAACACGCCATGGAAAGAAATATTGACGGTTTGATTTTCAGTGGCTACCCTCCCCAATGTCATACCTTTATTGACCTTATGAAAAAGGCCAATTACCGCCCCAAATTTCTTGCGTTTACCATAGCGCCCATTCTTCCTGATTTTTATCAACGGGTGGGGCCTTTTGCAGAAGGCATCTTTGCACCATCCCAGTGGGAACCAGACGAACGGATCCCTTTTCCCGGGACTACCAGATTTATAGCTGATTTTAAATCCTTTACCGGAAAAGCCCCTTCTTATCACGCTGCATCTGCATACTCTTCCTGTCAAATTTTGGAAAAGGCAATCCTCCAGGCTCAGGAAATTGATCATACAAAATTTAGAACCTATGTCAGCGCTTTTGATACGATTACCATTATGGGCAGATTTAAAGTGGATCACACGGGTCGTCAGGTAGGACACAATCCGATTCTTATTCAATGGCAAAATGGGAGAAAAGAGATTGTGTATCCGAGTAAGATGAGCACTTCGCTGCCACAATTCAATTTTTCCAGGGAATAATCTAAAATGCAAAAAAAAGTTTTTCAAAATCAACTGTTATTGGGGGTAATCCTGCCTGTTCTGATAATCGGCTCCCTTTTTTCATTTATTCTCATGCAATTGTTACTGCCGCCAATCGTTTCACTCCTGCAGGACCGTACGGATATGACCCTGATACATGCTACAAAAATGGGTATGACTGCCTGCGAAGAAAGATTTGACGATATTCTGGAGTTGAGGATGGAAGATAATCCGGAAATGAATGCTGCCGCTAAAAAAGAAGCGATTGAACAGATTAAAAAGATTAGCCGAATCATTCCCGGCATACAGATGTTAATCATTGACAAGGACGGAAAAATTATTGGAACTAGTTTCGATGTCGGAATAGACCGGTTCTCACTCCGGAAACAGCCAAGGATTCAAAATCGTATAATGACTGAAACCTTGGGCGATTCCCGGGTAAGATGTCATCAGCAATCTTTTCCTTTCTGGGGATGGCATGTGGTCAGCATAATGTTTGATGCTGACTATATGGCACCCATTATATTGGCGAAACGGGTCATCTTTATCGGAACGTTTGGTGTTCTGTTTATTGTTCTTTTTACCATGCTTGTCGTATTCATCTGGCGAATCACCCGGCCTTTGAAAGGCCTCATCCAAGCCACAGAAGAAATTTCAAAAGGGAATCTGATACCCGTGTCAGTCAAAGGCAGGGATGAAATCTCCCAGGTATCTCTTGCATTCAATTTCATGGTTCACAGTCTTGTTAAGGACAGAGAAAAGATCAGTTCAGTCATCAAAGAATTAAAAAACTCAGAAGAACAATACAGAATACTGACAGAGTCTTCATTGGCCAATATTGCAATGATTCAAAAAGATGAATACGTGTTTGCAAACAAGATGATGCTTCAATCCCTGAAACTCAGTTATGAAAATTTTACAGGGCTGAAATTCTGGGAAATTTTTCATCCAAAAGACAGGGATTGGGTAACAGCAAAAATCCAGACCCTTCAAAAGGGCGGTTCACAAAAGGATCATTTTGAATCCAGGGTCTTATCAAAAAACGGGAAAACAGTGTGGTTCGAACTGCTTGCAACACTGATCCAATACCAGGGAAAAGATGCCATTCTCATTCATGCAATTGATATAACGACCAAAAAAAATGATCAATCAGAACGCCGAAAACTTGAAGAAAAGCTTGGCCGGGCACAAAAAATGGAAGCGATTGGAACCCTGGCCGGTGGTGTTGCCCATGATTTGAATAATGTTCTAAGCGGTATTGTCGGTTATCCTGATCTGTTGTTATTTGATATGGCAGCGGATGACCCGCTTAGAAAACCCATCGAAACCATACAGAAATCAGGCCTAAAGGCTGCGGCCATTGTGGAGGATCTGTTGACCCTTGCAAGGCGAGGTGTTGCGATTACAGGTGTTGTGAATCTGAACGAAATAGTATCTGACTACGTGAACAGCCCTGAATATGACAAACTCAAATCATTTCATCCAAAAGTTCAATTGGAAACCCATTTTGAAGTCGATCTTTTAAATATCAACGGTTCCCCCATACATTTATCAAAAACCATTATGAACCTGGTATCCAATGCTGCTGAATCCATGCCGGATGGTGGAAAAATTACCATTACCACAAGAAATCAATATATTGATACCCCTGTTGGAAATTATGAGACCGTTACAGAAGGGGATTATAGTGTGGTCACCATTTCAGATACGGGTATCGGAATCTCCTCCGAGGATCTGGGAAAAATATTTGAGCCTTTTTATACTAAAAAAGTTATGGGCAGAAGTGGCACGGGATTAGGGATGGCCGTGGTTTGGGGAACGGTTAAAGATCATAATGGGTATATTGATATGCATAGCTCCATTGGAAACGGAACCCTATTTAACCTTTATTTTCCAATAACCCGAGAAGTGATGGATACGGATAAAACAAATTTTCCAATTACCCATTGCAACGGAAATGGAGAAAAAATTCTGATCGTCGATGACATCAGAGAACAGCGTGAAATAGCAGCAGGTATGCTGGAACAATTGAATTATGAAGTTTATGTCGCGTCAAGTGGTGAAGAAGCCGTAAAATATATGAAAAACAATTCAGTTGATTTGCTGATTTTAGATATGATCATGGACCCGGGTATTGACGGTTTAGAGACCTATCAACGAATCCTTGAACTGTATCCCAACCAAAAGGCGATTATTGCCAGCGGTTTTTCTGAGACGGTCCGTGTTGAGAAGGCCCAAAGGCTTGGTGCCGGGGAATATTTAAAAAAACCGTATAAGATTAAAGCCCTGGGACAGGCTGTCCGGCGAGAGCTGAAACGATAAGGAGATAACATGTATAGCCATCTGTTCAGCCCGATACAGATCAACCAGCAGACAATTAAAAACCGGATTGCCTATCCATCGCTTGGGCTCTTGTTTTCCTATGATACACGACTGAATGATCGATATTACAATTTCTATACTGAAATTGCAAAAGGTGGTGCCGGCATCGTGACCATTGGTCCTGTGGGAGTTGATTTTATCGGGTCCGGGTTTGTACCCTTGTCCCTGGCCAAAGATGATGCCATTGACTCGTTTGCCAAAGCCACGGAGATGATCAAGGCCCATGGCGCAAGTCCCTGGATTCAACTCTTTCATGGAGGGGCGTATACCTATCCGTTCCTGATCAATAATCAAACCCCGATTGCACCTTCTGCCGTTTTTTCCAAATACTCCAAAACAACCCCCAGACAGATGACCATCGAAGATATCCAGACGGTCCAGCACGCCTTTACCTGTGCTGCAGAACGGGCAAAAAAGGCCGGATTTGAGGGGATTGAAATCATCGGGTCTGCCGGATATCTGATCACCCAGTTTTTATCCCGGCTGACAAACCTGCGCAAAGATCAGTATGGGGGGAGTTTTGAAAACCGGACACGATTTCCAAAACAGATTATCCAGATGATTCGGCACACGGTTGGACCCGGGTTTCCCATTGGTGTCAGGATGGCAGGAAATGATTTTGTTGCCGGAAGTCTAACGGATACAAAAACGCCAGAGATTGCACAGGTTTATGAAAAAGCCGGTGCAGATGTCATCAATGTGACGGGGGGATGGCATGAATCAAAGATCCCCCAGCTTCCCATGACCCTTCCCCGGGCCGGATTTTCCCTTCTTGCCATGAATATCAAGCAGGCCGTATCCATCCCTGTCATGGCATCCAACAGGATTACCACGCCTGACCATGCTGAACGAATTTTAAGGGATGGCCAGGCAGATATGGTGAATCTTGGCCGGGTATTGATCGCTGATCCGTTCTGGCCTCAAAAAGCTGAAAAAGGGAAACCTGAGGAGATCAGGCCCTGTGTTGCCTGCTCCCAGGGGTGCACGGATGAGATATTTTCCGGGCGGCCCGTGTTCTGCATTGGAAATGCCCGGGCCGGTTTTGAAGGTGTAAGACAGATTGTAAAATGCTTTCAGGTCAAACATATCATGGTGGTGGGTGCCGGTGTTGCAGGACTTGAGGCAGCTGTGACGGCCAAAAAGGCTGGCCATCAGGTTGAAATTTATGAAAAGGACAACGATATCGGAGGACAGATCCGGATTGCAGCGGCCCCTCCCCATAAGCGGGAACTGCTGGAATATATCCGGTACTACAGGGCCATGCTCAAAAAATATGACATTCCCGTTCATTTGAATACTCGGGTTGACCTTGATCTGATCAAACAGATACACCCGGATCATCTGGTGATTGCCCAGGGTGCCAGAGCACTTGTTCCGGCAATTGCAGGAGCAGATGATCCAAATGTATTGTGTGCATGGGATGTTTTGAAAAACAACCCCTGTCTGGGCAAACAGGTGGCCGTAATCGGTGGCGGGGCCGTCGGTCTTGAAACGGCTTTTTTTGTGGCCCACAAAGGAACTCTGACACCTGAAATGCTCCATTTTCTTGTGACCTGGGAGGCAATGGAACTTGAACGGCTCAAACATTATATGTTCAACGGATCTTCACGGGTGACCGTATTTGAAATGCTTCCCAGGGCAGGTCAGGATCTGGGGAAATCAACCAGATGGATTTTGATGGACAGTCTGAAAAAATATGGTGTTCAAATAAACACCAGTGCAACGGTTGTTTCCGTTAAAGACGGGATTGTTGAATTTAAAACAGGGGAAAACACCATCAAACAACAGTTTGACAATGTGATCCTGGCATCCGGCTCCATGCCGGTTCAGGATATTGAACAACAGATTAAAGGTCTTGGGATTTCATTTTCAACCATCGGGGACTGTATCAAACCCGGAAAAATAAATCATGCCATACATGGCGGGTTTCTGGAAGCGACCGCTATTTAAAGGGACGGGTGGCTCCTATCGCTTCATATGGGATTAACAGGGCCGTTCCACGGTGATTAAGGCAGTTTCCTTAACTTGGCTTGGTCAAAGATAATATTGAACGGGGGTTGAAAGCGTCTGGATTTGATATTGTCAATGATCCTGCATAAAATGAATCAGTGATTTTTGCTATTGACTTTTATTTTATTTCTTAATACATCTTGGCACATAGTTCAGGTGCATATCATGCTTAAAAGGGAACTCCTGTGAAATTCAGGGACGGGCCCGCCGCTGTAATTGGGGACGAACGCTTTATAACGCCACTTTTTGTTGAAAAACAGATGGGAAGGCAAAGCCTTTCGGATGATCCAAAGTCAGAAGACCTGCCGGACAAAGAGATGTACTCCCCGTGGACAAGGGAATTGCAAAAAAGATTCTGAGGAAAGAAAAGGGATACCCCAGATCGGTATAATTTATCGGTCCGGGGTTTTTTATTGCTCCAGGCCATTGGAATTTATGTTTATACAAAAAGGAGTAAATATGAAAAAGTCAGGAATGATGTTCGTTTGGATTTTTCTGTTGTTGCCTGCCGTTGCTTTTGCAGGTCATGGCCATCACCGGGCGGCAAAAACCGGTATTCTGCTGGTCGCCTTCGGTTCCAGCGTTCCCGAAGCCCAGGTATCCTTTGAGAATATTGACAAACGGGTGAAAAAAGAGTTCCCGGATATCCCGGTTCAATGGGCATACACCTCCTCCATTATTCGCAACAAGCTTGCAAAACAGGGAAAACACCTGGATTCCGTTGCAATGGCCCTTGCGAAAATGACAGACCAGGGATTTACCCATGTCGCCGTTCAATCCCTTCATACCATCCGGGGAGAAGAATTCGATGATCTGGTCCATACGGCAACCGCCTTTCAAGGCATGCCCGACGGCATTGAAACCATCCTGGTAGGTGATCCGCTTCTCTCCAGTGAAAAAGATATGAAAGCCGTTACAACGGCCATTCTTGAGAATATCCCGGCCCTTCGGAAAAAAGGGGAGGCTGTAGTTCTCATGGGCCATGGAACCCCTCATCCTTCAAATGCGTTTTATGCAGCACTCATGTTTCATCTCCAGAGAAAAGATCCCCATGTCTTTATGGGCACGGTGGAAGGATCACCCGATATCGATGATATCAGCGTCATGCTCAGGGAAAAACAATTTAAAAAAGTGTTTCTCATCCCGTTCATGTCTGTTGCAGGCGACCATGCCCGGAATGACCTGGCAGGAGATGAACCCGATTCCTGGAAATCCATCCTGGAAAAACAGGGATATACCTGTGAAAGCGTTTTAAAAGGAACTGCTGAATATGACAATATGATCGATATCTGGACCCTTCATTTAAAAGACATCATGGCCCGTTTTCAATCAAAATAATTTAAAATCCCTTATCCAGGTGCTCTAAAAGACCTGGATAAGGGATTCCTGTGAAAATCATTGTTATGTGGGAGTTTGCTGCCTCACTTAAAATTTGAACTTAAGTTTCGAATTCTAATTGTTTATTCGATATTTCAGCTATGAGTATTTTTGCAAAAAACGCTTTGTAGCCAATTGCAGTACCTCAACCGCGTAGTTCTGTCCGGCCAGATAAACGCCTACTCCAAAAATGATGTGTACCAATAAGAAAACAACAACTCCTCCGACGGCGATTGTCATCGGCTGACTTAATTTCACCGCCAGATAACTCAAGAATGCCACCGCCGGCAAACTTATAAAACAACTCATCGCCATTAAGATTAAACCGATGTATACTCTCGTTCCAGGTTGCTGCTTTAATATAGATAGCCCGTCCGGCTTGGTCAGAGATTTTTGACCGAACTTGGTCTGCGCCAAACTACGTGCAAAAGATTTGAGAACAGCCACTTATCAGTCCTTCAAAGATATATCATTTTAAACATAACATAATTATAACAATCAAAATCCCATTAAATTTAATTGGACTTAATCATTCCCGGCCTGGAAATGCAAGCGTAAACTTTATACATAAAAATTGAATATTAGCCATTTAAAATCAAGAGATTATAGCCAGAAGTCCGGTCTTTTTAAGCCTTCATTTTCGGTTTGTCTGATATCACAAAACAAAATCAAGATTCTAAATTGTTTCGTTGATATTTTGAACGTCTCCTGAGGCCAGTCTCATCAGGATAATTATACTTTACCTCAAAAATAGTTTCATATATTATAAAAATAGATTTATTGAATTTAGAAATCCAAGACGATAGCAGCATGAATAAAAAGTATTTTGATGAATATGCAGAATGGTTTTTGAAGTAGATATAATGACTAAAGTTGAATCAAAAACTCAAAACTGAAAAATATTCATATACCACATATTGGGATTCCCAAATCTTGTTTTGACTGCGTTTTTAAAATACCAGTTATCGCTGTAGCTTCCCTGGCGAAACCCCATATAGATAGACTTATGTCGCTCAATTTCTAATTAAAAAATCCTAAAAAACAAGAAATATTGGACAGGCAATTTTGAATACGTATCCTCATTATTTAAGGGGAGAAAGTTTTTTAAAAAATATCAATAATGCTCTTGACATACTTCATACGTATGAAGTATGAAGCTTAAAAACATTACACAAAAAATGGAGAATTCATGAGTAATTCATTAATTGTACCAGATGTCAGTACATCAAATATTCCAGATAAAGTCAGGGGCATTTTAAAAGAGGCTATTTATGGTAGGCGCCTTAAGCCGGGTGATAAACTGCCCTCTGAAGAAGATTTGAGAAATCAATTCAAAGTGTCCAAAACAGTAATGCGCGAGGCCCTGGGCCAGCTTGTCGCTGAGGGATTGATTGAAAAAAGACGGGGTGCAATGGGAGGGAGTTTTGTTGCTGAAGGAAATGCAGATCGAATTTTGAATGTCGTTGTAGACTGCTACCACCTTGGCGGCTTGACCATTGAAGAGGTCATTGATTTCAGGAGGAATATCGAGCCTACTGTTTTGGAACTTGCCTGTGAAAGGCATGAAAAGTCAGATCTTGAAATTCTGAAAACAAATTTAGATACATGCAAAAGCAGGTTGGATAATGGGGATTCGGACCGGGAAAATCAGGTTGATTTTCATCGGTTGATTGCCATTGCCAGCCACAATCGTCTGTTGGTGTCATCAATGAGCGCTGCTATAAAAATTTCCAGGGAATTTACTTCAAAATTGGAATTTCCTTTTAGTCTTGCCAAAGAAGATTATGAATATAACGTTGAATTTTTTAAATGCATTAAGAATAAAAACACCGATCAAGCACGCAGGCTTATGGCAAACCATTTTGAACGATCAAAACTGCTTGTGGAAAGATATAAAACACTTAATCAATGAGTAAAACCATAATTTGGGGATTATAAGAATGGCAAAGCGATATAAAAACTGCACCATTATTACTGGAACAGGTAAAGTGATAGACTCAGGCTGGCTGCAAGTTGAAAATGGGACGATTGCAGACCTTGGTTTAATGACCGAGATAAAATCAGATTATTCTGGGGATGATATTAATCTAAATGGGATGACAGTCATGCCGGGGATGATTGATTGTCATCTTCATCTTGTGATGGATGGATCACCAGATCCCATAGTTCCCCTCATGGGTATGGATGACAGCACTGCGACCATCATTATGATCAACAACGCCTGGAAAACATTGAATGCGGGTTTTACAACTATTCGTGATTTAGGCTGTTTGAATCATGTTGGGCTGAAAGTAAGGGATGCCATTAACAGTGGTCTGGTAATAGGCCCGAGAATTTTGTGCGCTGGACAGATGATCTGCATGACAGGTGGGCATGGTTGGCAAATTGGTATTGAAGCAGATAGCCCAAACGAAGTCCGGAAAGCGGTTCGCAAGCAGCTCAAAGCAGGTGTGGACGTTGTAAAACTGATGGCCACGGGAGGTATTTGTACAAAAGGAGTAGAACCGGGACAGACACAATACAGCCTGGAAGAAATGACTGCAGGCGTTGAAGAAGCCCATAAAGCTGGCATCTCTACTGCTGCTCACGCCCAGGGATTGAATGGTGTCAAAATCGCGCTTCATGCTGGAATTGATACCATTGAGCACGGTATGAACCTGGATGATGAGGCTATCAGTTTATTACTCGAGAACAATGTGTCATTGATTCCAACATTGTCTGCCGGAGCTCATATCATCAGCAATGGCCTCAAAGCAGGTATCCCGTCTTATATTGTTGAAAAATCTATTCGTCACCGTGAAGAACGCATCAAAAGTTGTATAAATGCATTTAAGGCTGGTGTTTCTGTTGCTTTTGGTACAGATGCGGGCACCCCGTTTAACCTTCATGGAAACAATGCTTTTGAATTATCAGAACTTTTTTCAACCGGGATGACACCCCACGAAATAATTATTTCAGCCACTGCAGCCGCAGCAAAAGCACTAAAAATTAGTGATATAACCGGGACAATCCAAATCGGTAAACAGTCGGATTTGCTAATATTAAAAAAGAATCCGTTGAAGGATATCAAGGTACTCCAGCAAAGAAAAAATATTGCAGATATCCATATTGCAGGGAAAAGTATATTTACTAAACATAATTACCAAATAGTTCCGGAATCAAACGCATGAAAGCGTATATTATCAGGCGTTTATTTCAAGCAATAGCTGTCTGTATTGCTATTTCTATGATTTCATTTTTTTTACTTTTTTTAAATTCAGACCCGGCTTTACTGCTGCTTCCCCCAGAGGCAGAAATTAGCGACATTGAAATATTTAAAAAATCCATGGGCCTTGATCGTCCGGTTTTGATTCAATATTTGAATTTTTTGAAAAAAGTAATACTGCATGGCGATTTTGGGAACTCTTTTGTATCAAAAACACCTGCTTTAGACCTGATGATAGAGCGAATTCCTGCTACATTGAAACTGACCCTGCTGGCTGTTCTACTTGCTAACACGCTGGCCATACCCATGGGAATTATTTCTGCTGTTAAACGCTATACTTTAGTTGACAACCTGATCACTTTTTTGGCGCTTGTCGGCCAGGCTATGCCTTTATATTGGTTTGGTATCATGCTTATCATTATTTTTGGTGTTTTCCTGGGATGGCTTCCTATTTCCGGCAGCGATAGTTTTGCTCATATGATTCTGCCCTCCGTTACGCTGGGTGCCTGGCTCCTTCCAGTAAACATGAGGCTTGTTCGATCTGGAATGCTTGATGTACTGAATCAGGATTACATCCGTACTGCAAGGGCTAAAGGACTTTTTGAAAGAACAGTTATGATCAAGCATGCGTTTAAAAATGCTATGATTCCCATGGTTACGGTTACAGGTATGCAGTTGAGCCTCCTTCTGGGTGGCGCAGTTGTGACAGAAACTGTTTTTGCCTGGCCAGGTCTTGGCCGGCTTGCCGTGGAATCCATCCGCATGGGAGATTATCCTGTTGTACAGGCAATTGTAGTATTTTTTGCACTGTGTGTTGTGATTGGAAATCTTTTAGCAGATATTTTGACCGCGTTTATCGATCCAAGAATCCGCCTGGAGTAAATTATGAGTTCTGAAACAAGTATGATAGTACCCTATGTAAATCATAAAAAGCCACCATCATTGTTAAAAATACTTCGCAAAATATGGGACCTTAAACTTGGTTTGATCGGTGGGGTTATTATTGCAGGAATGCTGATTTGTGCTGTTGGAGCCCCCCTTATTGCACCATTTAATCCTTATGAACAAGATATCATGGAACGACTTTTACCGCCGTCTTTCCTTGAAGGCGGTTCAGCAAAACACCTATTGGGGACAGACAGTGTTGGAAGGGACACATTAAGCCGGATCATTTACGGCACAAGAATTTCTTTAATTGTCGGTATTTCTGCTGTTCTCATTCAGGTGGTCATTGGCGTGTTCCTGGGTCTGTTCGCCGGGTATTACGGTGGTAAAACCGATTCTGCCATTTCCTTTATGGTCAATGTGATGATGGGATTCCCTTTCATATTGCTCGCCATGTCCCTGGTCGCAGTTATTGGTCCATCATTACAGAATATTATTTTCGCCCTGGGTATTACGGGATGGCCAGTTTTTACAAGAGTAACAAGGGTAGAGACAATCAAACTCAAAGACAGTGAGTTTGTTTTATGTGCGAAAACACTTGCTTTCAGCACAATGCGGATTTTATTGAAGCACATTCTTCCTAATCTACTGCCCTCCATCCTCGTTCTGGGAACGGTTGAAATCGCCCGGGCCATTATCCGGGAATCTCTTTTGAGTTTTTTAGGGTTAGGTATCCAGCCCCCGACACCTTCCTGGGGGATGATGCTTGCTGAGGGTAGAGATTATATGCTTTCGGAATGGTGGCTGGCAGCATTGCCGGGATTTGCTATTTTCTTGAGTGCCTTGGGAATAAATCTTTTAGGCGATGCCATAAGGGATATTGTTGATCCCCACATGAGGAAAAGCTGAAAATGACACAACATTATACAGATTCTATCCTGGAAGTACGTGGATTAAAAAAATATTTTCCAATCAAAACAGGTGTGCTGAAAAAGACAACCGGATTTGTCAAAGCAGTGGATGACATCAGCTTTATACTGCGCAGGGGTGAGACCCTCGGGCTTGTCGGAGAGTCCGGATGTGGCAAATCAACAGTTGCCCGCTGTCTTATGAAATTATACGATATCACCCAGGGGGATATCTATTTTAATGAAAAAAATATAGCAAATTTCAATCATTCAGAATTGCTTGATTACAGAATGATGGTTCAGATGATTTTTCAGGACCCATATGCTTCTTTAAATCCCAGGATGAGGGTTAAAGAGATCATTGGTGAAGCCATCCGGGTTCACGGGCTTTCAAAAAACAGGTCATGGAAGGAAGATGTCAAGGATCTGCTTAATACTGTGGGGCTCAGAGAAAGCCATATGGCGAGGTATCCACATGAGTTTTCAGGTGGACAGCGTCAAAGGATAGGCATTGCAAGAGCGCTTGCCATGAAGCCGAAATTAATTATTGCGGATGAGCCTGTTTCTGCTCTGGATGTCTCCATCCAGGCACAGATAATAAATCTACTTGACCGGTTAAAGGATGATTTTGGATTATCATATTTAATTATTGCACACGACCTGGCTGTGGTTGAACACATATCGGATCGTATTATTGTCATGTATCTTGGAAACATCATGGAAACCGCATCAGACAAAGACTTATATAACCAGCCGGCCCATCCCTATACCAGGGCTCTACTCAATGCTATCCCGGATGTTGGGGGAAAAAAAGGGGGAAACCAACGGATGCTGTTAAAAGGCGATGTGCCGAGTCCAATCAACCCTCCTGACGGATGTTGTTTTCATACCCGTTGTCCAGATATGTTTTCTCTATGCAGCCGGGAAAAACCTGAGATGGTGGAAATCTCAAAAAATCACTGGGTCAGTTGCTTAAAATATAAAAGGTAAATCGATATGAATGATAATTTCCTGCTCAACATTGAAAACCTGCACACAGAATTTTCAACACCGGAAGGAAAAGTCAAAGCGGTTGATGGTCTGTCATTCGGTATTTCAAAGGGTCAAACTCTGGGCATCCTTGGAGAGTCTGGATGCGGAAAGTCTGTGACTGCCCTGAGTATCCTTGGCCTGTTGAGCCAACCCACAGGTAAAATCACGCAAGGCCGTATCAATTTTAACGGTATGGACCTTTGTCTTTTGCCAGATAAAAAAATGCGTGCCATAAGGGGAAATCAAATTTCTATGATTTTTCAAGAACCCATGACCTCCCTGAATCCTGTTTATACAATTGGCAACCAGATATCGGAAGTTTTTCTTACCCATCAGAGAACAACCAAAAAATTAGCAGTTGAACAAGCTGTAAGTATGCTTGAAAAAGTCGGCATTCCTTCCCCTGAAAAAAGAGCAAATGATTATCCCCATCAACTTTCCGGAGGAATGAGACAACGAGTTATGATAGCTATGGCACTTGCCTGTCGCCCCCAGCTTTTAATCGCTGATGAGCCTACAACCGCACTAGATGTCACGATTCAAGCTCAAATATTAGATTTAATGATGGTATTACAGGAAGAATATGGTATGGCCCTAATGATGATTACTCACGATCTGGGCGTAATTTCTGAAGTCAGTGATTTTGTTTTAGTCATGTATGCCGGCCAGGTCATGGAATATTCGCCTGCAGACATCATTTTTGAAACTCCACTTCATCCTTATACCAAAGGAATTTTACGATCGGTTCCCCGGTTGGGAAAAAAATTCACAGAAGGGAAAAAGGCTCTTTATGAAATACCAGGAATGGTTCCCAGCCTACATAATCTTCCAGAAGGCTGCCTTTTTGAACCAAGATGCATGGTTTCAAAGCCGGTGTGTAAAAAGGAAATCCCCCCTTTATTCAGATTGGAAAGCAAAGTGAGATGTCGCTGTTGGTTGTTAAAAGAAACAGCATCAGTGGCTGAATATTAATTGTAATAATAGGAGATGCAACCATGAAAATTACAAAGTCAATAGGGTGTTACATCATGTTAATTTTTTTCTGGTGTTTGATAACTAACACTGCGTTTGCTTCAAAAAATGAAAAACTGATATGGGCAGTCAGTAGTAAAATTCCTACCATGGATATTTACGCTACAACTTCCTTAAACCTGACCAATATTTACAGCATGGTATCTGACTCTCTTGTTGAAAGGGATCTTAAAGACCTTTCCATCAAACCAGGACTTGCGAAATCCTGGAAAAGAATTGATGAAACGACCTGGGAATTTGAACTTCATCCAAATATCAAATTTCACAATGGTAATCTACTCACGTCCGAAGCCATACGGTATACTATCATGGATCGAATTATAAACCCGGACATGAAAGCTAAACTGAGAAGTGCATATAAATTCATTAAAGAGGTCGAAGTAATCGATGATCTTCATTTCAAAATTCATACAACCGGACCCTATCCCCTTGTTTTGGAAAGGTTCTCTACTTTTTTTCCGTATGATCCTGAATTCTGTAAAAAAAATGGGGAAGAACATGTTGCCCAGGTAGCCATGGGAACAGGTCCCTATAAAATGATTAAATGGGAAAAAGGATCAAAGCTGATACTTTCGGCCAATGAAGACTATTGGGTAAACGGAGTTCCAAAGATCAAAGAGATCACTATTCGTGTCATCCCGGAACAATCCACCCGGATTGCAGAACTGCTTTCAGGAAATGTACACCTGATATCCAAACTTGATCCGGATAAAGTAGAAATAGTGAAAAAGAATTCAAAAACAAAAGTTCTGGAAACCCCTTCCCATCGTATAAATTTCTGGCAGTTCGATTCCATGGGCCGTGCTGGTAAAAGCCCTGTTCAGAACAAACTGGTCCGTCAGGCGATCTGGCATGCCATTGATCGCCAAGCCATAATCGATACAATGTTTCAAGGCCATGCCAAACTTATTGATGTCCCCTTAAGCCCTTTTGATTTCGGGTTTGCCCCGGACATTAAAGGGTTGGACTATGATCCTGTGAAGGCAAAAAAATTGTTAGCAGATGCCGGATACAGCAATGGTTTTGATCTTGATGTTATGTATTATTATCCGATACAGCATCAATTTAACACGGCTGCTATGGGATACCTCCAGAAGGTCGGTATCAATCTTCATCTAAAGGATTTTCGTGGAAATATCGGGCAGGCTATTCAAGCTCGAGATGGCGGAAAAGCAAAGGATATCGGTAATTTTGGATGGGCGAGTTACATGCTGCTCGATGCAGATGGTACGCTACCGATCTGGTTTGGTGAAGAATCAAAAAAGAATTATACAGGAGATAAAGAGATTGAGGCCTGGCTGGCTGAAGCTCGATTCTCATTTGATATTGAAAGACGAAAGGAACTGTATTTTAAAGCTCAGAAAAAAATTATTGAAAATGTATATTGGATGCCTATAAACACAGTTAATTCAATCTATGGTGCCAGCAAAGATTTAAAAATTGTTTTACCAATTAATGAAACTTTATTGTTGAAAACAGCTGAATGGATGCAATAACTTGCAAATCAATACGAACAGGATGATGTATTATTTTTTATTGCATCATCCTGTTGAAAAGGTGAATCAATGATTATCGACCGAGTAGACATCATACATATTCAAATTCCTTTGAATATTCCATATGAGACTAGCTATCAAAAAAATATTTGCCTGGATAAAATAATCCTTAAGGTTTTTACAAAAGATGCTATTGTTTTCAGTGAATGCGTCTGCAAGGATATCCCTTTATCTACCTATGAAACGCCGGGAACTGTCCGGACTATTTTAAAAAATTTTATACTCCCGTCCATCCTGGGAAAAAAGGTTGAAGGGCCTGAAGATTTTTGGAAATATGCAGGGCAGTTCAAGGGACACAATATGGCCAAGGCTGGTGTGGAAAACGCAATATGGGCCTTGGTATCTCTTAGGGAAGGGATTTCGATTGCCAGAATGTTGGGTGGAACAAAGAGTAAAATTCCTGTGGGACACGGTGTTGGGATTCAAAAGTCAGTTGAAAAGCTCTTTGATATTATAGACGAATACCTTGAATATGGTTTCAGCAGAATTAAATTAAAAATAAGTCATGGCTGGGATATTTCAATCCTGGAGCAAGTACGGACAAAATATCCAGACCTGCCACTGATGGTAGATGCAAACACTGATTATAGATGGCCTGAAGACCAGAAAATATTAAAAGCGCTTGACTGTTTTGATCTGACAATGATCGAACAGCCATTGGTCTGGGAAGATTTGTTTTATCACGCAGCACTTCAAGAAGCCATTAATACGCCAGTGTGTCTTGATGAATCCATTTTAAGTCCGTATACTGCTCAGATGGCAGCAGTAATGAAGTCATGCCGCATAATAAACATCAAACAGGGACGCGTAGGCGGCCTTTTGCCGTCATTGAAAATCCATGACATTTCTTTTGAAAATGGCATGGGATGCTGGGTGGGGCAGATGATTGAAACAGGGCTGGCCATGACATACGGATTAGCCGTGGCCAGTCTTAAGAATTGCATCTATCACAACGATTTGATTCCCACGCAGTATTACCTTGCCGATGATATCATTATTCCGGAAATGGTTTTAAATTCCGACAGTACAGTTAATGTCCCGGACAAACCAGGCATGGGGGTTTTAGTTGATGAAGTAAAACTGGACCAATATACCATTTCCAAAGACATCATCAGATTTTAATTAAAGGATCTATTCCCTGCAGTAGGATTGTTCCTGTCCATAGCAACTATAGTGTTCAATGATGGTATCCATAATCAGGAACAAAATTTTTAAAAAGGTGACAACTTCTAAAAGAATTATGCGGGGATAAGAATATGGCCGGAAACGACCATTTTAAAATAAGGGGCGGGGTCTGCGGGATCAGGCGGGGTAAACTCGCAACAAAAAAAACTCGCTACTTAATTGGAGATACACTTGCAAGCAATTCAAATCCAATAAAAATATTTTTTAAAATATGTCAAATTAAAATGAATATAAAGAGTTGAATCTGGAAGAATGGCTTTTGATATTATTTTCAGAGAATAAAGTTTAATTTTGGATCTGATTGATAGGACTCTGCCCATACGCTTGGTGTCATGAAAACTGGATGATTAAATGCACGCTAACGTCTTGACTCGCAACCCCAATAAGTGTATCTTCGCTCGACTTATACGGAGGCATTACCCATGAAAAAAGTTTTTTCCACACTCGTTGTTGCAATTGTTGTCCTGTCCTTTTCGGCAGTAGTATTTGCTTTTAATCCATTAAAGAATATAGCCGATACTGTAGTCAAGACTGTAACCAGTCCTTCAGGCAAAGCTAAAGTAGAAACAAAAGAAACAAAAGAAACAAAAGAAACAAAAGAAACAAAAGAAACAAAAGAAACAAAAGAAACAAAAGAAACAAAAGAAACAAAGAAAACCAAAAATACAGGAGAGGCGAAAAAAGCAAAGGCAAAAAAAGCTGATGAAGAATGCCTGGGTGAAGCGTGTAATTGAGATATGGCCATCCCGACAGCGACCGTTTTTTTTTAAATTTATGGATAGGAAGGTACTTTTTTCCAAGGAAAGTATGAAAAAATTTTAGAGCCCCACAGTACGGCAGATCCCAAATCCTGAACAGGTCCATGCAAAAATAAGCTCCAACTATTTTTTTTAATAAATTAAAAACCTTACCAAGTGTGGCCGTAAGGACCCGAAAAACCATGGGCAAGAATAGGATATTCCTATGTGACAGGAGGCAGCCATTTTTTATGCGATTATTTTGTATAAAGGCATCAGCCTTTCCCAGAGGGCGGAATCTGCCGGAATGGTTTTATATAAAAAACAATGGGTAAGAATGGCTTCTGACAAAGGTTTTGGTTCATATAGTGGAATGCCTGGGGATAGATTATTATTTTTCCTGGGCACAAGATATAGAGTAAGGTTTTATTTCAAAGAATCAGAAGAATGCTCCTGCTATTCTGAAATTTTTGAAATGCTGTAAGAGCAATAAATGAAGTCATTATTCTTTCTGCTGTTCTTCTTTTTTCATTTCTATATACCAATCTTCTTTTCCATAAAGTTCATCTGAACATTCAGGGCACATTCCATGGCTGAATTCTGCATCTGAATGTTTTTGGATATATCCTTCTATCTGGTTCCAATATCCTTTATCATCTCGAATTTTTTTACAATGAGAGCAGATAGGCAGTATTCCCCTCAGTGTCTTTATCTCACCCAATGCCATGCTGAGATCGGCTATCGTCTTCTGCAATTCTCTGCTCTGCTGGTGGAGTCTCACGAACACGCTCACCTTGCTCTGAAGGATTTGAGGATTCAAGGGTTTAAGAAGATAATCCACTGCGCCGGCTTCATAGCCTTTAAAAATGTGAATATCCTCTTTGCTTGCAGCCGTTACAAAAATGATGGGGACCTTTTTGGTACGCTCGATTCCGCGCATCAGTTCGGCTGTTTCAAAACCATCCATCCCCGGCATCTGGACATCCATCAGTACAAGGGCAAAATCCTGCTCGAGCAGTCGCTCAAGAGCTTCATCTCCGGATCCGGCCTTCACTATATTCAAATCAAAATCAGCCAGCCAAGCCTCCAGGACCAGCAGGTTTTCATATCTGTCGTCCACGATCAAAATACTGGTTTGTTCTATTGTGACATCCGGTGACATTTTATGACTCCTCCCCTTTACCTGCAACAACACAATTTCGTCCCTGATTTTTGGCGACATACAACCATTTGTCGGCAGTGAACAGGAGCTTTTCAGCTGCTTCCTCTATGGTTGTTTCAAAGTCATCCAGTGTGGTAATTCCAAAACTGGCACTTATGGTTATGTCCTTGTTCTTATAGGGTATCGGTGTTTCCCAGATGGATTTACGCAATTTTTCAGCGGTCACTGCTGCACCGGCCAGGTTGGTGGATGGCAGGACCATAATAAATTCTTCCCCGCCATAACGGGAAATCCAGTCTACATTGTTTCGGATCTGGGAATGCAGCCTATCGGCGAAAGCTTTGAGTACGGTGTCGCCGCATTGATGCCCATGGTTGTCATTAACCTTTTTAAAGTGATCAATATCCGTCATGACCAAAGACATGTCCGTTTTGTAACGCATGGACCGCTTAATCTCTTTGGGCAATTGTTCATTTAGATAGCCTCGGTTGAAACATCCCGTAAGGGCATCATGGATGGACAGCTGTTTAATTTTTTCGTTTGCATGGTATAGTTCGGTGATGGTCTTTTTCAGTTCTTTTTTTTGTTGTTCAAGTTGGACAAACACGGCTACCTTGCTCCTTAGTATATGGGTATCCAGGGGTTTGAACAGATAATCCACCGCCCCGGTCTCATAGCCTTTAAAAATGTGTTTGTCCTCTTTACTGATGGCTGTTACAAAAATAATCGGCACTTTTCTGGTTCGTTCGGTTCCCCGCATTAATCGGGCTGTTTCAAAACCATCCATCCCCGGCATCTGTACATCCAGTAAAACCAGTGCAAAATCCTCCTCAAGCACTCGTTCAAGTGCCTCATTTCCAGACATTGCCTTGACAATGTTGATATCAAAATCTCCAAGCCATCCTTCCAGAGCCAGCAGGTTTTCTTTTCTGTCGTCCACGATCAGAATACTTATTCGGCCGATGTCTTCATTTATATGCGTCATTTTATTTTTCACCTATTGGTTATGCGTTTATTCTGCAATCCGGTTCAAAAATTTTATGATGTCGTCCGGATCCAGAATATGATCCACTGACGTTGCAGACAGCGCGCCACGGGGCATGGTGTCCATTTGGGCCGTTTCAGGGGTTTGCACAATCGCCAGCCCGCCTCTGTCTTTAATGTATCTCAATCCCAAACTTCCATCTGTATTGGCACCGCTGAGGACGATGCCCACAAGTTTTTCAGCATAAGCATCTGCAGCGGATTCGAACAATGCATCTATCGATGGACGGGAATAATTAACCGGCTCGTCAATGGATAGTGCAATTGACCTGGTCCTTTCAACAAGAAGATGATAGTTCGGAGGTGCTATATAAACCACACCCGGCTCAATCGCCTCTTTGTCCTCTGCTTGCTTTACAGTCAACTCCGAACGTTCATCCAGATATTTCACCATGTAATCCCCGGAGTCAGGATGAATGTGGTAGACGACAATCACAGCCATCTTCAATTGTCCGTACAGGGACGGTATTAGTTTTTTCAACACGTCTGTGCTGCCGGATGAACCACCGATAACGACCGCATCATATAATTTTAGTGTCATACGATTTTTTTCCTGAACATTGCCGCCTGTTTTCTAAATTTTTTGATATATTTTTGCTTCCCTGTCGATCTCTTTGAACTGATTGCCATAACAGGTGAAGCGGATGGTCTCTTTGGTACCAAGGCAGAGATATCCTCCTTGTGCAAGGCTTTCGTTAAAAATTCCAATAACCCTGTTCTGCAATTTCTGGTTGAAATAAATAAGTACGTTTCTGCATAAAATAACGGTCATCTCCCCGAAAGATTCGTCCGTGGCCAAATTGTGGTCAGCAAAAAGAATATTTTTTTTTAAGCCGTTTTTCATGGTAACATAGCCGTATTTTTTCAGATAGTAGTCGGATAACTGCTTGACCCCTTTTGATTTTTGATAATTCTGTTCAGACCCTTTAATTTTATCTTCCGGGTAGATGCCCGCTTTTGCTTTTTTTAAAACATTTTCATTAATATCCGTGGCATAGACCTGGGTCTTGTCATCCAGATTTTCCTCCTGGAACATGATGGCCAGAGAGTAGACTTCCTCTCCAGTGGAGCAACCGGCATGCCATAGTTTAATATGGGGTAATGTTTTTAAATGAGGAATCACACGTTCTCTGAATGTCAGATAAAATGAGGGATCACGATACATCTCCGTTACATTAATCGAAAGGTCGAGGAGCAATTGTCTGAAAAATACAGCGTCATTGAGGAGCCGATGCTGCATCTCAGAAACGGAACCCAGACCGCTCAACGACAATCTTTTCAAGATTCTTCTTTTGATAGAGGCCTTTGCATAATCCCTGAAATCGTAGCCATATTTGACAAAGATGGCCTGGAGCAGAAGATCTATCTCTATCTGCTGGTTGTCAACACTCATGGATAATGTCTCCGCATGCCTTAATTACCTTATGGTTGGTTACACTTCTATAAATATGCTTTTCTACCGGAGCATGGTACATATAAAAATATCATCATCGATAAAGCCACACCCTGAGAAGGGAAAACAGCTTTTCATCATCGACGGGTTTGGAAAGATAGTCACTTGCCCCCGCTTCAATACATTTTGTGCGATCCCCCCGCATGGCTTTTGCAGTCAGGGCAATAATGGGAAGCTGCTTGAAATCATTCATTCCCCGAATCTTTTTTGTGGCTTCATAACCGTTCATCCGGGGCATCATAATATCCATCAGGATCAGATCCAGGTCAGGGTGTTCCATGACCTTGGATACGCCTTCATCTCCATCTTTAGCAGCAACCACTTTCATACCCTTGTTTTCGAGAATGCTTGTCAGAGCAAATATGTTTCTCATGTCATCATCAACGATGAGTATCTTCTTGTCCTTAAAGATAGATCCCCTGTCATGGGCCATTTCAAGTATCCGGCGTTTATCTTCGGGCAAGTTTGATTCCAGCCGATGGAGAAACAGGGTTGTTTCATCAAGAAGCCTTTCAAGGGATTTCGGGTCCTTGGTGATGATCCTTTCAGAATGGCTGTCAAGAAAAACCCTCTCTTCACTGCTCAACTCCTTTTCCGTGTATACGATGACCGGGATATGAGAAAGGGCATCATCTTTTCGGATTAGACCCAGAAAAGCGGTTCCTTCCATGTCTGAAAGGGTCAAACCGAGGATGATGCAGTGATAGACCTTTTCTTTTAAACAACGGATCGCCTCTCTTCCGCTGCTCACGGTCTCCACTGCAAGATCCGCTTCATACAGCATCTCCTTGATGCGTGCGTTTTCCGTCTCATTGCCACCCACCACCATCAGGTTTTTCACTGGAGTTTCCACCAGATCTTCAATGGTTGAAAATACATGGTTGATCTGTTCTAAACTAACCGGCTTGAGAAGATAGCCCACGGCACCCATTCTCATCGCTTCCCTGCCTTTTTCAGTCCCGGAAATAAAATGAACCGGAATGTGTCGGGTTTCTGGAGATTCCTTGAGCCGGATCATAACATTCCACCCGTCGATCCCGGGCAACCCCACATCCAGTATAATCGCGCTGGGTCTATAGTAATCCGCAAGGTGGAGACCGGTTTCACCGTCCCCGGCCACCAGAACCTTAAAGCCTTTTTCCTGTGCCAGATCTCTCAAGGTCTTTAAGAATACGGGATCATCCTCGATGATAAGCAGGGACTTATCCGCCGGGGACCAGGAGCGTCTGTCATCCCGTATGGCATCAATCTGAGTGTCTTGTGGCGGGGCAATCTCGGCCACCAAGGGTTCCGGGGCAACTTTTTCTATGATTCCGGTGTAAGCTGCCGTCCCGGAATCTCTTTCAGAGGCATCGGTTGTTGAAGCGAATTGCACTGGAAGAACGAGTGTAAAGGTGCTGCCCTTTCCTTTTTCACTTTCAAGCTGGATTGTACCGCCGAGATAGGCTGCAAGCTCCCTTGAAATCGAAAGCCCCAGACCGGTTCCACCATATTTCCGGCTTGTTGATCCGTCAGCCTGCTGAAAGGCCTCAAAGATGATCTTTTGCTGATTTTTTTCAATACCAATGCCGCTATCTGAAATAGAAAAGGCGATCGCCCGATCGGTTTCCAGCCCGCCTCGTGGAACCAAGCCCTCTTTCATCGGTCGTCCGATGGTAAGGGTCACCCCTCCTTTTGCAGTAAATTTGATTGCATTGGAGATCAGATTCTTGATAATCTGTTCCAGGCGCTGAAAATCGGTATGAATGCTTGAAGGGATATCTTGATGAATATCGATCTTAAAATCAAGCCCCTTTTCCTCAATAATTGTTTTATAGTTTCTCTGAATCTTTTCGGCAAACCGCTCAAGTGTAAATGTTTCGATGTCCAGTTCAACCTTGCCGGCTTCAATCTTGGAAAGATCCAGGACTTCATTGATTAAATTCAACAGATCAGAGCCCGAGGAATGAACTGTCTTGGCGAATTCAACCTCTTTTTCGGTGAGGTTTTTGTTTTTGTTTTCAAAGAGAAGCTTTGACAGGAGCAGAACACTGTTTAACGGCGTTCTCAATTCGTGGGACATATTGGCCAGGAATTCCGACTTGTATTTTCCGGTGATCGCCAGCTCCTTGGCTTTTTCTTCGGCTGCTTGGCGCAGGACATCCAGTTCCCTGTTCTTGGTTTCAATCTCCTCTTTCTGTTCCTCAAGGCTCTGAGCCTGTTCGGTCAATTCCTCATTGGTGGCCCTGAGTTCCTCCTGTTGGGCCTGAAGTTTCTGTTCAGACTCTTTAAGTATCCCGGCATGCTCTTCCAGTTCTTCGTTGGTGGCTCGAAGTTCCTCCTGCTGGCTGGTAAGCTCTTCGGTTTGCTGTTGTGTCTT
>Ga0180007_10001795_pt1 | contig 27252 bp, 16 predicted proteins | sample MM_PC_MetaG_FD_121122 | JGI IMG/M metagenome (GOLD analysis project Ga0180007, IMG submission 121122) | Groundwater microbial communities from the Aspo Hard Rock Laboratory (HRL) deep subsurface site, Sweden - MM_PC_MetaG | ecosystem: Environmental > Aquatic > Deep subsurface > Groundwater... | reverse complement strand
CACCGCAACTGATACCGAAGGATACTCGGTTGATACAGCGATTTCTGCATCCATTACTCTGGACACAGAAATCACTGCTGATGATGTGATCAACGCCTCCGAAGCTGGAACTGATATCGCCATTACGGGTACTGTAGGCGGAGATGTCCAGGATGGCGATACGGTCACATTGACCGTCAATGGCCATGATTACACCGGAACGGTTGCATCAGGTACGTTCTCCATCGATGTAGCTGGATCTGATCTGGCTGCTGATGCAACCACAACTATTCAAGCATCTGTCACCACGACTGATGCTGCTGGCAACACTGTAACAGCCACTGATACCGAAGGATATTCAGTAGATACAACCATTTCTGCAACGATCACTCTGGATACAGAAATCACGGCAGACGATGTGATCAATGCAACTGAAGCCGGAATCGACATTGCCATCACAGGTACTGTGGGCGGCGATGTCCAAGATGGCGACACAGTTACCTTGTCTGTCAATGGCCATGATTACACCGGTGCTGTTGTATCGGGCGCTTTCTCCATAGATGTAGCCGGGTCTGACCTTGCTGCAGATGCAACCACGACCATCCAGGCATCAGTGACAACGACTGACGCTGCTGGCAACACCATTACAGCCACTGATACCGAAGGGTACTCAGTTGATACAACCATTTCTGCATCCATCACTTTGGGCACAGAAATCACAGCTGACGATGTAATTAACGCTACTGAAGCCGGAATCGATATCGCCATCACCGGTACAGTGGGTGGAGATGTTCAGGATGGCGACACAGTTACCTTGACTGTTAATGGCCATGATTACACCGGTGCTGTTGCATCGGGCGCTTTCTCAATCGATGTAGCCGGATCTGACCTTGCTGCAGATGCAACATCAACCATCCAGGCATCTGTCACCACGACCGATGCAGCGGGCAACACCATTACAGCCACTGATACCGAAGGATATTTGGTAGATACAACCATTTCTGCATCAATTACATTGGCAGCTGACATCACGCCTGATGATGTGATCAACGCCGTTGAAGCAGGAACCGATATCGCCATCACCGGTACTGTGGGCGGAGATGTTCAGGACGGCGACACAGTTACCTTGACTGTTAATGGCCATGATTACACCGGTGCTGTTGCATCGGGCGCTTTCTCCATAGATGTTGCCGGATCTGATCTGGCTGCGGATGCCACCTCAACCGTTCAAGCGTCTGTCACAACAACTGACGCTGCTGGCAATACCATTACAGCTACAGATACTGAAGGATATTCGGTTGATACAGCGATCTCTGCATCGATTACCCTTGCTGCCGATATCACGGCCGATGATGTGATCAATGCAACTGAAGCCGGAATCGATATTGCCATCACCGGTACCGTGGGCGGCGATGTCCAGGACGGTGATACGGTCACTTTGACCGTCAATGGACATGATTACACCGGGGCTGTTGCATCGGGTGCTTTCTCCATCGACGTGGCAGGCGCTGATCTGACTGCGGATGCAACCAGTACCATCCAGGCATCAGTGACAACATCCGATGCAGCTGGCAACACTATTACAGCCACAAATACCGAAGGGTATACTGTTGATATAGTTGCATCAGCCTCCATCATAGTCAATCCAATCACGTCGGATGATGTTATCAATGCAATTGAAGAAACGGGTACAATAACAGTAACCGGTACGACGAGTGGTGATGCTGCACAGGGGGATATGGTTAGTCTAACCATTAACGGCACGGACTACGCTGGGACTGTTGCATCTGATGGTTCATTCGCAATTGATGTGTCAGGAAGTGATCTTGCAGCTGACACGAGCTTTACAGCAACTGTAACAGGGATGGATGATGCGGGAAATTCATTCATCGCCTCAACCGTATCAACCCATACGGTCGACACAACTGCAAGCACGCCGGTGATCACAGGATCAGACATAACAGGGAATGAGGATGTAGCCATACCTCTTGGTATCAGCGCCACTTTAACAGATACGGATGGCAGTGAAACCTTAAGTGATATTATTATCTCCGGTGTACCTTCAGGAGCAAGCCTGAGTGCTGGAGTTGACAATGGCGATGGTTCATGGACAGTCACACATGATCAACTGAGTGGCCTGAGCGTTACCCCACCCCAGCACAGTGATGATAACTTCTCACTCACGGTTACGGTGACAAGCACTGAAATTGGAGGAGACACGGCCACAACAGTTGAAAATATTGATGTAACAGTCAAAGCACTTGCCGATGCCCCCACGGTCGACTTAAGCATCAGCAGCCATAATGTTGTGAGTGACGGCTTGGTGGGTCACTGGATTTTTGATGAAAACAACACAGCAGGTGGCCGAACCTATAATCTTGTGGACAACCGTGAAGGTGTGCTGACCGGAGATGCCCAGTTCCAGGAAAGTGGTCATAACTCATCATCCATGGTTCTGGATGGGGATGGGGATTTTGTGGATGTGGCCGGAGATTATACCGAACCCCTTGCTGGAACGGCAACCCTATCTGCATGGATCAAACTCCCTGTGGGATTTGTGGGTGATGATGCAAGCGATGGCGGGGATTCAGATAGTGACATTGGATGGAATTCTCCAAGCATTATCGGTTCTGAGCAAATGGGTGCAACCAATGACATTCAATGGGGCTGGATCGACAATGGTGGTCATATCAATATGGGGATCGCCGACAGTTATGGTGCCCAATCAACCACCGTTGTTAATGATGGGGACTGGCACCATGTGGTCCTGACACGTGATTATGTGACAGGAGAGACGAAAGTCTATGTGGATGGTGTTCTTGAAGATACTCGAATTGCAGATGCTGGTTTAATGAATTCAACGGCACTCAGCGGTTTTGGTGCGACCTTTGGTTCTGATGGTGCCAACGAATATCTGGCAGGCGAATTGGATGATATAAGAGTCTATGATCGAATCCTGACGGACAGTGAGATTGCCCAGATTCACACCTATGAAGGGCAGCTTTCCAATTATGATATCGTCGGGCTTGAAGGGGATGCTGTATCCTTTTCGTTAAATGCGAGCCTTGTTGATGCGGATGGATCAGAATCCATCACCCAAATCAGCCTCGCAGGAATTCCTGATGGTGCAACCCTGACTGACGGGATCCATAGTTTTACAGCCACAGCCGGTAACAATAATGTTGATGTGACCGATTGGGACAATGGCAATCTGAGCATCATAGCCTTTGCCAATACAGGCGGTGAGGGTCAACCATACACATTAACAGCTTCTGCGACAACAACAGAGATATCAAACGGTGATACCGCAACGAACACGGCATCAATAAATCTCTTTGTCATTGACACGGCCCCCGTTGCCTATGACGATCATGACAGTGTGGGTTATGGCGGCACAGCCGTGGGTAATGTCATTCTTGGCTCTGGCGGTGATGATATGGTGGCTGATGATCTTCAGGTTGACGCTACAACGATGGATACCGTTTCATATAATGGGGCAACCTATCATTTTGACAGCAGTGGCGCCTTATTTGACAGCAGCAACAATGCAATGGCGGATAATACGATCACAGCGGTCCATGGTACCATTCAGATCAACAATGACGGAAGTTATCTGTACACCTCAACCATGGGGGTCTCCACCATAAATTATACGGATACGTTTGAATATTCGCTTCTGGATGCCGATGGAGACACATCAACGGCAGAATTTACCGTCAGCCATGACAGCTTGACCACCGTTGCTGACACGGCCACAGTCTATGAGTCGGGTCTCAGTACCGGTACGGATTTCGCATCCAATTCCGAAATCATAACAGGCAACCTTTTGGACAATGACCTTGGTGTGGCCGGAACAGCTCATATCACTCGAATTTCAAGTAACGGCAATACAGACACCACGGTGAGCAATGGCATATTGACCGTCAATACAGCCCATGGGACCATTATTGTTCACACAGACGATTCAAATGGGCATCGGGCAGGGGACTACGAATATACCCTGACCGGTCCTGGCAGCGGAGACAATGTTGTCGATACAATCACCTACAGGGTCAGCGACGGAACCGGTGCCATTTCTAACGCCTCCCTGGGCATCACGATTGTCGACGATGCCCCTATTGGTGACAACATCATCAGCCACATTCAGGACTCTTCGGCTGTTGCCCAGACCACCAACCTGATTATCGTGCTTGACCAGTCGGGCAGTATGGCATGGGCTCTTGACGGAAACACAACCCCGGGCGTCCCCACCCGTATGGATATTGCCAAAGACGCGTTGAGCGCAATGTTTGACTCCTTTGACAACCTGGGCAATGTGAATATTCAGTTTGTCCCCTTTTCAACGACCGCAGTAAAATCTCAGTGGTATGTGGATGATAAAAACGGCGCCAATGAGTATTTAAACGCCATTACTCCAAATGGTGGCACAAATTATGACATAGCCTTGGATACCACAGAAGCAGGTTATACAGCACCGCCTGCTGATAAAACCCTTGTGTATTTTATTTCCGATGGTGAACCTAACGCCGGATATGAAGCAAATCAGGCCACATGGGAAGCCTTTGTCGAAAACAACAATATCGACATTTCCTTTGGCATTGGTATTACCAGCAGTGTCAATCTAAGTTCCCTGGAACCCATTGCTTACCCGAACATCAATGCAGACGGCGATGCTGATCCTTATGCAATCCAGGTTTTAAACGCCTTTGATTTGAAAAAGACACTTTTGGACACGGTTTCAGAAGGCATTGTTCAGGGTGATGCGGCGATTCTTACGGCAGAAGGTGATGGAGGTATCCTTATTGGTGCAGATGGTGGCCATATTCAGTCCATTCTGGTGGATGGTCAACTCCATGTGTATGACGCGGTTTCAAATACCACAGATAGCATCACGACGTCTCACGGCGGAACCATTGATATCAACTATGAAACCGGCGAATATTTTTACACAATCAATCCCAAGGATACAATTTCAGGAGAACAGGAAGTCTTTACCATCACTGCCGTTGACAATGATGGTGACATCAAGGCCGTGGACCTTGTCATCAGTCTTGATTATGTGGCGAATATCGATGCTAATTATGACAGGATCATCACAAACGCACATGTTGGAGACAGCCTTAATCTCGATTTCGATGCCCTTCTGGCCAATGATGCCGGTGGATCCCATGTATCGGTCACCAGTGTTTCCACGGGTGACACGGACCTTGCAGCAGGTTCACTCACCTTAACCAATGCTTCGAACGGAGATTCATTTACCTATGAAATTTCTGCAGACGGAGCATCGGATAGTGCCAAGGTGGATTTTGTTCGTACGAATTCAACGACCCTTACCGGTACATCCGGGGACGATATTCTGATCAACACCCAAAGCGCCCCTGTTCCGGGAGACTACGCGATCGATGCTTTGGTACGTCCTGGGAGCACATACAATCAATCGAACCAAATCGGTATTGTCTTTGACGGTTCAATTGACCAGCATATTACGGATATAACCATTGACCTCCGGGCAGGGACTGATCCAAATGCATACTTTAATGTCACTGGCCCAGGATCTTCCGGCCCATCCATCGGGGCGGATACGACAGGAATCAATTCCGCTGATGTCCATTTTACGGTTACAGACGGGAGTCCCACGTTGAATATACATTTTGACCCAGGAACATTCACTGCAAACGATGAATTCTGGTTCGGTGTGGACACAAACAATTTAGGTTCCAATAACGGTGCTGCTTTTGGTACAGCCGAGGTTGGCATTACAATCACCTTCAGTGATGGGACCCAGACATCAGGAACCTATGTCACAGAACCTGATGGATCATCAAAAATATCCATGACCGGATATACCTTGATGAATGGCGAAGGTGGCAACGATTATCTTATCGGAAGTGATGCCAATGAACTGATCGACGGTGGCCATGGCGTGGATATCATTCATGCAGGCGGCGGCGACGACACCATTGTCTTCGATTCCAGCGACAGCCATATTGACGGTGGTGACGGCATGGACACACTACTTATTTCCCATGCAGTCCTTGATTTCAGTGCATTGGCAGACGGTTCCATCCACAATATTGAAAAACTGGAGATGAATTCCAGCGAGGCTCAATCCATTTCATTGACCCTTGACGATGTCCTGGATATGACCGATGCGAATCATGTGCTTCACGTTACGGGTGGGGATGGCGATCAGGTTACTGTGGATGTCAGTGGGTCAACCGGAGCATGGACCCACGAAGGAGGCGGTGTATTTTCAAACGGCATTGACCAGGTCCAGATTCTTCCCGTTGATGCCACGGACAACAAGATCAAAATATTTACGGATGATGGAACACCCATCAACTAAAACATGTGTAAATCAGGGCACGAAGAAGAGCATAACCCCTCTTCTTTCGTGTCCTTTGTTCTGTTTTTAATACCATGGAATTTTAAACAGTTCAAAATGCAAAGATACTTCCAACACAGGCACGGGCGCCGTGCCCCTACGCGTCAGTCAGCCCCGACATGTTTGATGCCATGACATATTCGACATTCGAATCGTCAGGGAACGATGTTCGTACCTGTAGTCGCATATCCAAGTTGTTGATCTTGAGTATTTTACATATTACTGGCGATGAGGCTGGTTTCACGTTGTTTCATATTCACGGCAAGTTCAAGGCGGTCTCTGTAACCTGTTTTTGCAAAGATGGATGTCAAGTGGGCTTTAACGGTTCGGACTGATACAAAGATTTTTTCGGCAATTTCCTTGTTGGACAAACCCTGGGTCACCAGCTGGGCAACTTCGTCTTCGCGCTTGCTCAGAGGTTCTTCAAAGGCGGAATCGTTGTTAGCGGTTGCCAGGGTGCCTGGAATGGATGTAATCATTCGTGTAATGATTGAAGGGGGCAGCCAGACCTGACCTGACCTCACAGCTCCAGCCGCCTGCAAAAAATTATCCCGGTGCATGTGCCTGTTGCCATACCCCCGAACACCTTTCTGTAAAAGGCGCATGGCCTGTGCATATTCCAGGATGGTTGCAATGACAACTGAAGGTGTCCACAGGACTGGGATATCCTGTTCCCGGCAATGTTCAATATCGATGACAAGAAGGTCTCCGGGTGCTGAGGCATGTTTTTTCAGCATCTTAACGTCTATTAATTGTTTGATGTCATTTTTCCTGCCGAAAAGTTCTGCACAAAGCTTGATCAATTTCGTATCAACGCTGCATACAATGACCATTATTTCTCCCTTAAGGCGTTTTCTTTTGCACGAAGAATTGGCTTCATCAAATAATGCATAATTGTTTTCTTGCCTGTTATAATATCGACCTGGGCAGTCATTCCCACCATGATTTCTTTCATATTGTCTTCGGTACCCAGATAATTTTTATCGGTTTCAATACGAACAAGGTAATATTCTTCATGCCGCTCATCTGTGATGGTATCGGCGCTGATATGTTTCACCACACCGTCAAGCCCGCCATAAATCGCAAAATCATAGGCTGTCAATTTAACAATCGCTTTCAGGCCCGGATATAAAAAGGCAATATCCGATGGTTTTATCTTGGCTTCCACCACCAGTTTTTCTTCATTGGGGACAATCTCGATAATATCCATGCCCGGCTTGACAACACCCCTTATGGTATTGACCATTAAACGTTTGACTGTTCCATCAACCGGTGATCGGACATTGGTCCTCTCCACCCTGTCCTGAATGGCCACCTGGGTCTTGTCAAGGCGTTCTATTTCAGCCATGACTTTATTGTATTCTTCCTGGGCTTCTCCTCGATGACGATCTTCAAGCTCTTGGATCTGATTTTTTGCTTCGGCAATTTTTGACACCAAGGTTTCAGCGTTTTTTTTGGAACTTTCATATTGATACTGTTTATCCAGTTCCTTTTGTTTCAATTGAATATACTCGAGTTCTGAAACCAGTCCCTTTTTGTACAATGGAAAGGTGAGTTCAACCTCCCTGGCGATCATCTTCGTGTTACTTTGCAATGTATCAATATCAAGCTTGGCTTCTGCCAGTTCTATCTCCCGTTGTTTCAACCGTTGTTCCAGCACAGCTTGTTCATTTGACTTTCTACGCACATTGGTGTCGTACAACCGTTTTTCCTTTTTCATCAGATCGGCCATATCATCAAAATTCTCAAGGTCTAAATCAAAAGGTTTTATACCTGCTTCGGCTCTGAGCCTCACAGCTCTGGCCATAAGTTCATTAATCACCGAGGTGCTTTCGGCATAAGAACTCCCTGCGCCCGTATCATCTATGGTCACCAACACTTGATCTTTTTTTACCGAATCCCCCTCTTTCACCAGAATTTTTTCAATAATCCCCCCCTCCAGATTCTGAACTACCTGAATCTGTCTTGAAGGGATTACCCGGCCAAAACCGCGTGTCCGTTCATCCAGTTTTGCAAAACTCGCCCATACAATAAGTGAAAGAACCACAATGGTGATAATGACTAAAAGAAGATTTGATTTTGCTGGGCTACCGGCCAGAACAGCTGCACTAAGGCTGTTCATAAATTGAATATCATCCGGGCTGTAACGGTCGCGAGAACGGCCTTTCTGAGGACTGGAAACGGCTTTTATTCCTGATTGAATATCCAGTGTCATTTGGCTGCCCCTCCAAGTTTCGCAAAAATTTCTTGTTTGGGCCCATCCATAGCGATACTGCCATTATCCATAACAATGATACGATCAACAATCTCAAGAATTGCAGGTTTATGCGTGATGATAATCGCGGTTCTGTCCTGAATTAAGGTTTTCAAATTCGCTATCACCTGAACTTCCGTATTGAAATCCATGGCATTGGTCGGTTCATCCAGAAGGACGATGGAACTTTTTTCCACAAAACATCTGGCCAAAGCAACGGACTGACGCTGACCGCCCGAAAGGTTAAAACCCCTCTCTCCCACCTGCATGTCCATGCCCAAGGGATGACGATCCGTAAAGGTATTGACCCTGCCAGCATTGGCTGTCGCAATGATTTGCTGGTCATTGACATGGGGGGATTTGAGTGTGATGTTCTCACGAACCGTCCCTGAAAAAAGAACCACATCCTGGGGCACATACCCCAGGTTGTGGCGCAAATCAACAGGATCAATCTGTTTGATATCCAGACCGTCAATAAATACAGAGCCTTCGTTGACATCGTAAAATCCCAGGATGATCTTACTAATGGTTGATTTCCCTGAGCCGACCTGTCCGATGATGGCTACTTTTTCCTTGGGACTGATACGAAAACTGACATTTGAAAGGGCTGTTTTCTGTTCATCGGGATAGGCAAAGCTGACCCCTTTAAATTCTATGTCACCCTGGAATTTCGGTCTCCGGATAAACTGTTTTTTTTCCGGACGTTCCACCTCTTTTTTCATAAGCTCATTCAAGGATTCCAACCCGGCCTTCATCTGCTCAAAGTTAGACAACAATGAAACCACCTGGCTCATGGGAGCAATGGCCCGTGAAGAGAGAATATTAATGGCTATAAGACCACCCATGGACAACTCACCGGCTTTAATCAGATAGACACCCAGCACGATTATAATCACAGAGCAAAACTGGGTTAAAAATACGGATATTGTGGAAAGTGAATTAGACAGTATTCGTGATTTCAGACTTTTATTTGCAATATCACCGGTGCTCTCTTCCCAACTCCATTGCATGGAACTGCTTGCATTGAACGCCTTGATTGTCTCAAGATTAGCCAACGCTTCAACAAGAATACCATTTCTACGACCGGCTGCTTCATGGGTACTTGCGACGATTTTGTAAATTGCGTTCTTCATAAACATACTAATAAGGAGAATCAAGAGAATGACCACCAAGGGAACAGTGGCCATGGTTCGGTTGATAGAGTAAATGACAAGCAGAAAAATCACCGCAAAAGGCAGCTCGATAAATGCAGTGATGGCACTGGACGAAAAAAAAGAACGTATACTGTCAAAATCCTTGATATTATTTGCGAATGCCCCTACAGAGCGTGGTTTATCCTTGAGTTTCAGATTCATGGCCTGTTCAAAAAGAATAGACGAGAGAATGATATCGCTCTTTTTAGCTGCATTTTCCAAAAACGTGGTTCTGATAAACTTCATAATCAGATCAAACAGATAAATAATGCTGATACCGATGGCAAGGACCCACAATGTATCAACCGCATTATGGGGAATGATGCGGTCATAGACATTCATGGTGAAAAGAGGCCCTGCCACCACAAACAGATTCACGATAAAGGTGGCAAGAAGCACGCGGGCGTATATGCCCTTAAAATTCATAAGGGTTCCGAAAAACCAGTTCTCTTTATCTGCTTCTTTTCCAACCTCTTTGCTCTCGCTTAAACCATCGTAGGTCCGTTTTAAAAAAAACACATAACCGAGATACTCATCTTCCAGTTTGTCCAGATCAATGCCGATGGGCTCATCATCCACCGTGGGAACAATAATTTCCGCCACCTTGTCTTCATAGGAAATCTCCTTGAGGACACAGGCATTGTCATCTTTAAGGATTAGAATGACAGGCAAAACCACGGGTGGAATATCCTGTAATTTTCTTTCCTGCAGACTTGAATTAAACCCTGCTTTTGCTGCTGCCCGGGAAAAATTGGACTTTGGTTTTTCAATGCTGAACAGTCTTTGTTTTTCATCATTGGGATCAAAGGGAAGTCCATGGGCCAGAGCCTCAGCCGAGGCAGGCTTATTATTCAGTCGGGTCAGAGTGACCAGGCATTGCATCAAGGGGTCCGTCGAAATATTATAATTCATGTTTATCCGTTAAAGGGGAAATGTCTGCAACACCTCTGCCCTGAAAGTAAGTGATATGTTTTGCTGAAAGAGACTGCCGCTGCTCATCGTTTTCTATTTTCACAGCAATCAGCCTGATGTCAAGACTATCAGTGATTGTCATCAAAGCGCTCAGTGCTGTTTGAGCATCTTTCTGATTATCCATATCATGAAGATAGCTGTATTCAACCTTGATATAGTGTGGGTTAAGATTTTTTAATAAATCAAGGGAGAGATCATTCATGGTAAATTGATCTATACCGAATTTATAGCCCATTCCCTTGAGCAGACCGGCAATGTCAAGGCAGATATCAGGATGCTGAATCACTGTATTTTCATGAATTTCAAAAACAATATTGTCCTTTATGAATCGACTTGCAACGAGAAATTGTCTGAACCACATGAATGACACGCGATCCGTACAGAATTCCGAAGTGATATTAATGGCAAGGACGTGTTCTTGGTTTTGTGCAAGAAAAGCCGCAGAATTCTCCAGAACATAGTGATCCAACCTGTTTGCCAGCCCAAGGGTAATCACCATAGGCATAAAATAACTGGCCCGTTGAACAACACCTTGGGGATCAACCATATTGACATATATTTCCCTGTGCAATTCCTTGGATTCGGACAAGACCGGCTGGGCTGTCAATACAAACCGCCCCTGGGACAGTGCGTCTTCAATCAGTGTTTTCCATTCAAACTTACCCAGGACAGGCTGGTTCGATTCTTCCTGAAACGCTTCAATGGTACCTGACGGGCCGCTTTTTGCCACAGACAGGGCATAATCGGTTTTTGAAAGAACGTTTTTCAAATCATCTCCATGGCCATATGCCCCAAAACCGCCATAGACGTGTATCACTCCCAGGAGATCGGTTTTCCCGGCAAGAAGATCAAGGATTCGACCCATCACAGCTTTTGCTATGGCCATGCCATCATCAGAGTCACAATTGGGAAGGACCACTGCATATTCATGACGCGGGAGCCTGGCCGTTACAGCATCTTTCAATGTAAGGGTTTCCGAATTTAAAATTTCGGCCAGATCTTTAAAGAACGTATCAAGCACGGGGTGGCAAACAGATATATTTATCGACTCCATGCCTGCCAAACTTAAAATAAACATATGTCCATGGGCATTTTCAGTATCACTTTCAAGAAAATGGATAAGCTGTTTAACCAGAAATTTTCGATTATTGAGTCCGGTATTGCTGTCTTTGAAGTTTAATGCCTGATAGTTTTTTAGGTATTCCAACTGCCGGTTGTAGATCAACTGGACTTTTTCAACCATGGTGTTCATGGCAAGGACAACCTTTTTCAACTCCGGAGTCCCGGGGACAGATTCGTTGATGATAAACTGATTATCGCTGATGGCTTCAGCCTGGTGCTGAATGGCCACCAGAGATACAAGAAGTAATCTCAAAATCACATAACTCACCGTGATCGTCACTGTCCCTAATATGATAAATAACAGGCAAAGGTCCTTAAAGGATTCCCATAATTTTATGTATGACGGTCCGGAATGCGGCTTGACGTGGAGTGTACCAATCAAGGTCCAGCCCGCAATCACCTGGGCTTCTGCAACGGGAATCTCAAGATTGACAAGATCAATAAATATCTGGGGAACCCCTTCGACAACAAGTGTCTCATTTTTTTTGAACAATACATCCCCATCCCCATTGGTCAACAGGATCTCCTCAAAATAACCTCCATCAAACATGGCGTTGATACTCGACTCCATAAAGACCTTGTCCGAGGGATGGGAACTGAGTGATAAAGCAAGTAAATTGGCAATATTTTTTCCATTATTGAATAATTGCCTTGAGGTAAACTCCCGAGCCTTATCAAAATCAATTTTCATAACAATGATTAATGTGGCCAAGAGCAACACGGTGATCAATATCTGTATCTGCTTAAAAAGACTCATTTTTTTTCTGCCCTCTTGAGTATCTCCAAATCAACTGATTTAAAATTCTGCTGGGTTTTTAATGTTGCCCCATTGATTCGTTTTCCAAGACCTTGCTGTTTTTGGATAAATAAGTCATTGGCTGAAAAACTGTATACGGGGATAAGGTCATTTCGTTGGGTGGCGGGCAAAATTGATGTATTGTAGTTGTCAATAACTAAGGGTGTACGCCCCTGTTCCTTGTAATATGTTACCACAAGATGGGCTTCCTCAGGGTATCCCACGGCCTTGACATAGGTTAAAAAAATCTTTTTTTCAGGAACCCCCAATTGCATCATGGTCAAAAATTTTGCAACGGCAAAATCCTCACAGTCACCCTGCCCCCTTCCAAGAAATTCAAGACGACTTGCCCAGTAATCCTTTTTCCCCCATGTTTTTATATCTGACTGATATTCGACCTGATTAAAAAATCGATTCACTTCACTGACAATCTGATCTTCTGGTGCCGTGGAAAGCCTATCCATTAGCATGAGCAAACTGTTTAACCTCTTGACAGCCTGATCCCCATAGTCAGCCCGGTAATGTTCCATTCGCTTTGCCGGGATATAAAATTTACCGAGGTCTTCAGCTAAAGCAAACGTGGCGATCATAAGAAGCACTAAGGCAACACGCATCATGTCAACCATCAATCAGGTTGTTTTTTGATTAACTTAAACTCAGTACGGCGGTTTTTGCTCTTCCCCTCTTCGGTTCCATTTGTTGCAATAGGTGCATATTCACCCTTTCCGGACCATGAGATACATTCTTTTTGAACCCCAAGCTTTATCAACTCCTCGGCCACACTCTTTGCACGTTTCTCTGAAAGTCGCATGTTATATTCAGCAGAGCCCGTATAATCAGTATGGCCGATAACTTCAATGGTAAAAAAGTCTGTTGCCGTCAATTGATCCGCCACATAGGATAATTTTTCCTGGGTTTCAGCGGTCAATTCATCGGAATCCGATTTAAAATTGATAATATCCAGATGAAAGGTCTGTTCATCCTTCCTCTTGTCAATTTTTAAATCCAGTTCTTTGGGCGTTCCCTCCCTTGGGATGATATAAGGGCTCAATTCCGTGGGTTCCTGATAACCGAGAATCATGGCATGATTTTCTTCACACCCGGACGCAGGCGTATCACTTCCTGTGATGGAATTGTCACACTGATCCCAGTAATCTTCCATGGAATCGACATCCCTGTTATGGGCCAGCTCGCCATACCCTTTCAAATCAAACCCTTTTTGGGCAGGAAGATTCAGGCTTTCGCGCAAGCCCATGTCAAATTCCTGGAGCAGCATTCCCGTGGCCTGGGATATTCTGTAGTAGGCAATCAAATATGAAAAATCGGATTCGGCTTTGGAATTCTTGGCCGAATTGTATTCATTCTCCATATTAAGCAGGTCGAGAAGAGTTCGCCGACCGATATGATACTCTTCTTTAAAGGCTTCCAAGGTCTGGGAGCTTAAATCGACATAGCTTGCCAGATATTTTTTCTTATGGATTTCGGCCTGGAGGATATTCCATGAAAGCCGGACGGTTTCATTCACATTTCGCCGTTCCACATAGGCTCTCTGGTTTTCTTTATGCAGATACTCATAAGACCGTATCTTTTCGCCTTTTCGAACGCCCCCATCAAAAATAATGTAGTTCATCTTAAGCATGGCTGAAAGCTGGTCCGTATCACCTTCAGTGCCCCCTGTATTAGAACTTCGCTGGGCCTTTAATTCAAGATCAAGGGATGGCCAATCATCCGACGTGGCCTTTTCATAGGTATACTTGCGTACCTGAATATTGTATCTGGAAACGTCGATGGCAGGGTGATTGTTAAAGGCGATATCCACGGTTTCCTCAACCGTTTCAGGGAACTCATACGCCGGTTCCGGCATGATAAAATCCTCCGCTTTGATGAAGCGGCCAAACTGGCGATGAAATTTAACAACAGCCTGGTTGAGGTCCTGCTGCCTTGAAATATAATTACTTCGGGATAAAGCAAGCCGGGCTTCGGAATTTTTCAGATCAGAGATCCGGTTAAACCCGGAATCAGTTTTCTGCCGGACCTGATCAAGAATTTTTTCCTGGGTCATCACGTTTATCTCGGATAATTCCAGCATTTTACGGGCCTGTAGAACCTTGATATATGATTCCGTTGTTTCCAGATAGACACTGTTTGCAACGTTCAAGGTGTCATAGGCTGCGGCAAGAATCCGGGCATCGGTTTCATTGACAAATGCTTTTGTTTTCCCCCCATTGTAAAGATTTTGCCGGGCATATAATGTGGCTGTACTCACCGTCAGATTTTCACGGGTATCGTTTGTATCCACCCCATCAGTCACTTCCTGACCCAGGGTCAGTTCCGTACCCACCTTTGGCAGATAGCCGCTTGATGCAATGGACCGTTCTCCGAAAACACTTCGATACCGTGTCTGGGCTTCGAGAATTTCAGGATTTGTTTCAGTGACAATTTCCAACACCCTGGCCAAGGTCATTTTACTGGATGTATCACCTTCTTCAGCCATAATAGTGATAGAACGGCCAATAATCATAGACATAACAATCAACAAAAGAACACATCTGGATGATTTATACATTACCCGCACAACACTCTCCGCATAGTTCCCCATGGCATATAGGGCAGAACTGAATGATAATATAACCATAAAGTCGTATAATTAATTTTAAACTAACTATCGTCAAATGCTTTTATATACTTTAAATTTCGATATTTGCATACAAAAAACAACCGATGACAAAAAGGAATTACATGAATGCACAGTCCCTCCCCAAGTATAACATCCGTTAAATTTATGAATCCGAGTGACATTTATCATGGAATAACGAGAAGACCTTTGTTCTTCTTCTTTGCTTATCGCACAAAGGTGTGTTAGGATAAAAAAGCTATTAATTCATCAAAATCCAAGGTGTTTCTGAACATTCTACCTTGTTATTCTGTTTCGTGGATTCGATCTCAAATATTACTCTGATCAGAAAATATTCAACGTGTTTTATGGGTGTAACCATAGCATGAGCATTTGCACCCTATTATTCACCTGTCTGCAGGCAGAGCCTGACTGTCTTCGAATTTATTGTAAATTTCTCTAACGTATCACCCAAGGAGTCCACCCCTTATTTTTTTTATACACTTACGATTTTTCATATAAAAAACATTTATCAAGACCAGCCAGAACCATGAAAAAAATTAAACATCATCAAAAAACAAAATCCTTTATTGAGGATATCACTGAAAAGAAAACCATCGAAACCAATCTCAACCTTCTTCGCGAAGCTGTCGAACAAAGCCCGGTCACTGTGGTGATTTCCGATAGTCAAGGTCTCATAGAATATGTCAACCCATTTTTTTGCAAACTGACCGGTTACTCCCGGTCAGACATCATGGGACAAAACCCGAGAATATTGAAATCAGGAAATCATTCATCGGAGTTTTATCGCAATCTATGGACAACCCTTTGTTCTGGGAACGTATGGCGGGGTGAAATACAGAACAAAAAAAAGAATGGTGAGCTTTTCTGGGAAGATGCGGTCATATCACCCATTAAAAACAATGTTGGGGAGATCACCCATTTCGTTGCTGTTAAAAAAGATATTTCAGAGAAAAAAAATGCCGATCTTAAACTCTCAGATCTCAGTCTTCAAAATGAAATGATTCTCAATTCTGTCAGGGAAAGCGAAGAACGTTTCCGTGGCGCCTTTGAAACAGCACCCCACGGCATGGCCCTGGTGTCCAAGGAAGGGCGCTGGCTGAAAGTCAACCAGTCTATGTGCCAGATCATCGGATACAGTATGGCTGAATTACTGTCCATTGATTTCCAGACCATCACGCACCCCGACGACCTTGACACGGATCTGGATTATGTCAAGCAACTCCTTGATGGTAGACGCGAAAGCTATCAGATGGAAAAGAGATACATACATAAGGATGGCCATTTCATATGGATCCTTCTTAGTGTTTCCCTTGTTAAAAACGCCGATGGAACGCCACTTTATTTTGTTTCTCAAATCCAGGATATTGATGAACGAAAAAAAACCGAATCACTCAAACAATCGGAAAGCCTGTTGAACAAAATCCTGCTGGAACTCAACGGGGTTAGAAATGTTTCCGTGTCCGCTTTATCAGATATCGCAGTTGACGGAGCTGTTCGTCTGACCCAAAGTCGATATGGATTTTTCGCCACAGTGGATGTGTCAACCAGACGAATGACGGTGCGGTCATGGTCACAGGACGTCTGGATAAATTGCTCCATGCAGGAGCATCAGTTCGATATGCTTCTGGATGAATTGGCCATGCTGGGCAGGGCTGTGGAGACAGGGGAAACAAGCCTTGTAAACGACTACCAGGCTTCAAACCATCCCAAGCATCATGTCCCCGACGGCCATGTTCAGATCCAAAGGTACCTGGCCGTTCCCCTGCTCAAACAAAACCAGGTAATCGCCATCATGGCTGTGGCAAACAAAATAGAACATTATACCGAAACAGATGCCAGGCTACTCAACCGTTTTCTTGACGGAGCATGGAACGTTGTCCAGCATCGAATTGATGAAGACGCTGTGGAAAGTGCAAGACAGACAGCTGAACAGGCCAGCAAAACAAAAAGCGAATTTCTCGCCAATATGAGTCACGAAATCCGGACACCGTTGAATACCATCATCGGCATGGGGCAGCTCATGTCCCAGACGGATTTAACCCCAAAGCAACAGGGTAAAATGAGGAAAATCCTGAATGCTGCCGAGTCCCTGCTCGTCATCATCGACGAAATTCTTGATTTTTCGAAAATCGAAGCAGGCCACCTTCACCTTGAGCACATCCCCTTTGATCTGGATGAGGTCATCGAAAAAGTGACCAGCCAGATCTCCTTTAAAGCCCATGAAAAAAACCTCGACATTATTTTTTCCATTCCATCGACAATTCCGAGGCTGCTCGTGGGAGACCCCATGCGACTCCAGCAGGTCCTGCTTAATTTAGGAGGAAATGCTGTCAAATTTACCAACCATGGGAAAATCATATTCACCATCGACATGGCCCATGACGAAGATGGCCATCCAGCACTGAGCTTTTCCGTCAGCGACACCGGTATTGGAATAAGCGACACTCAGATGACACATCTTTTTCAGGAATTTTCCCAGGCCGATTCATCCACAACACGACTCTATGGAGGCACCGGCCTGGGCCTTGCCATATGCGACCGCCTGGTGGGCTTGATGGGTGGGAAAATAAATGTCCAAAGCACACCCGGCCAAGGCAGTGTTTTTTCGTTTACCGTCCTGTTTGACAGACAGGCCCATGACAAGGAAGAGCCCTTAAATCCGCCGTCCAGTCTTTCCAATCGTCCCATTCGTGATGTGAACGGTGAACCATACAAACGTCCCGCAGGAAAATTCATTCAAGAGGCATCCTACCAAAACCATTCAGAGCTAAAGGGGTCAAACATCCTTGTGGTCGAAGATCATGAGGTCAATTGGGAGGTGGTCGAAGCCATTGTATCAAAATCAGGAATCCATGCTCATCGTGCCGTGAACGGACAGGCCGCCGTTCAACAAATCCTGGAAAACAACCAAAACTTTGATGCGGTTCTGATGGATCTTCAAATGCCTGTCATGGACGGCTACCAGGCCACCCGGATTATCCGCGAGACATACCGGGAAGATCAATTGCCCATCATTGCCATGACAGCCAATGCCATCATCACCGAAAAGCAAAAATGCCTGGATGTCGGCATGAACGATTATCTGACAAAACCGGTAAAAATAAAGACGCTTCTGGATACTCTGATGAGATGGATCAAACAAAAACCAGCCAAAGACCCGACCGGAACTCAAACATGTGAAATAAAACCTTGCCCAGAGTTAACCCTCCCTGGCATTGACATGGCTGATGCCATGACTCGACTTCAAGGAGATCAGGTTTTATTGAAAACGCTTGTCCGATCCTTTGCAAAGAAAAATCAAGGCGTGGTGGCGTCTCTTCGTACCCTCCATGGATCAGGTGACCATGCTGCCTTTGACCGTGTTCTCCATGGCCTCAAAGGAACCTCAGGGGGTATTTCTGCTTTAAATATTTATCGCCTTGTCAAAGACCTTGAACAGGAGCTATCCCGTTCTGACCATGACAAAATTTTCCCACTTCTTGCTCAACTTGATGCAGCGTTTTCTCAGATCAAAAAAACGGCTGATACTCTAACCAATGATACGATCTGCGACGATGAACAGGATCTTGGATCTGACAACCCAGTGGATCTGATCATGCAGTTGAATGAGTTCCTCATCTCGGCTGACTTCCAGGCAAAGGAATGTTTCGCTTGCCTGAAACCTGTTTTAAAAAACCGTGAATATGATTCGATCATGAACGACCTGGGCTTTGCCCTTGATGACCTTGACTTTGAACAAGCCCGTGTTTTTCTGGATTCCCTTAAAAAGAAACTCAATATTACCTTATCGGAAAATAACGATGCAAAATAATACAAACAAGCCTATCATCCTTGTTGTTGATGATGAACCCACAAACATAAATATCCTGGCCCGGCTTCTCCAGACAGAATACAGAATCCTCGTTGCGACTATAAGTTCAAAAGCCATTGAAATAGCATCCAAAAGCATGCCAGACCTCATCCTTTTGGATGTAATGATGCCGGATATGGACGGATACGAAGTGTGCCGCAAACTTAAAGCCAATATCATCACCCGGGGAATCCCTGTGATATTTGTCACGGCCATGGGTGAAGAGCACTATGAAGCCACAGGTTTTGAAGTAGGCGGTGTGGATTACATCACCAAGCCCATCAAACCTTTCATTCTCAAAGCCAGAGTCAAAACACATATTGAACTTAAAATCAAAATGGAAGAAATTCTGAAACTCAGGGGACTGTTGCCCATTTGTTGCGTATGCAAGAAAATTCGTGACGATTCCGGCTACTGGAATCAGATTGAATCCTATATTTCACTGCACAGTGAGATTGTTTTCAGCCACAGCTACTGTCCCGAATGCGAAAAAAAAGCCATGGAAGATTTCCAATGATGATGGGGTCGTAAAAAGTATTGCCAAAAACAAAGTGCTGGTTTATATAAAATACTCATTATTTTTCAACACTGAAAAAGGCGCTTAAATGAAACAGACCATCACCCATAAACACATTGCAGTGACCACTGGCACATGGCTTGTCCTTAAAAGGACAAGAACCACCATGCCGCTTCGGGAAAGGTGACCTTTTCATTTTTATAAAAGATCAGATCATAAAACCCCCTGTCGGCAACACCGACAGGGGGTTTTTTTTATTTAAAAACAGTGTCCATCCAGAAAAGGACAGAACAAAATGAAACCCATGATTTCTTACCTGCCTTCGGAGGCCCCGATGCCCGAGAACCAGGAGCCCTCAATCTGGGCAGCCCTTGCCATTGCCGGTCTTTGTGTCTCATTCGGTGCCAATGCCACGGCCATCAAAATCAGTCTGACCGGCGTGGGTGTTTTCACCACAGCAGGCATTCGCTTTACCATGGCCTCCATGGCCATTGCCATCTGGGCCTACGTCACCGGACGGTCCTTTGCCCTGAAAAAAGGCCAATTCAAAATCGTGGCCCTGATCACCTGTTTGTTTATCGGCCAGATCAGCCTGTTTTACATGGGGCTCAAGTACACCCATGCATCCCGGGGAACCCTTCTGGCCAATCTTCAGCCTTTTTTTGTTCTGATACTTGCCCATTTCATGATCCCGGGGGATCGGATCACCTTGAAAAAAACAGTGGGAATCCTCTGCGGTTTTGCAGGTGTGGCCTTTATGTTTCTCCAAAAAGAAGGAATCACCAAAGACCTTCGAACCGGGGATCTCCTTGCCCTTTCGTCTGTGTTACTCTGGGCAGTTAACGCCGTGTATACCAAGAAAATCCTTTCAGGGTTCCGGCCCTTTCACCTAGTGCTTTATCCAGGAATGCTGGCTGTGCCCGTTTTTTTTCTGGAAGGCATGATCTGGGATTCACCCATGATCATCGGATTGACACCCCATATTCTTATGGCCCTTCTTTATCAGGGCCTGGTCACAGCATCCTTTGGATTTGTTCTTTGGATGCATTTCCTGAATCGTTACGGGGCCGTATCCATGCATTCCTTCATCTTTATTTTGCCCATGTCCGGTGTATTTTTCGGAGGGCTTATTCTCAAAGAGCCCGTGGTCACAAGCCACATGGTGTTGTCCCTTGGTTTTATCATGACAGGAATTTTTATTGTTCATTCAAAAGGCTTTAAAAAACGGTCCTGACAGCCGGTGGCCAAACTTTTGAAAAGTTTGATAAACAGGTATTATTTTTTTCTCACAAAGGCACAAAGATCACAAAGAAAAAAACTTTTATTACAAAGCCTTTAGCCCTTCTTCGTGTCCTTCAGTGAGCTACGCGAACGGGTGGTTTAAAAAAGAAAAAACAAGTTTACCATGAAGCCAGTTAAGGTGAAATCCGGCTTATCCGATGAAACCTTACAAGCATCATGATAGCCGATGCGGACAAACCCACAAACAGGCCCAGCCAGACGCCGGTCACACCCATGTGCCATCGGATGCCAAGAATATAGCCAGAAGGAATGCCAATGACCCAGTACGCAGCAAAGGTCATTACGGTGGGAATTTTCATATCCATGATCCCCCGGAGCATGCCGATCCCCACGGCCTGGGTCCCATCGGAAATCTGGAACAGGGCAACAAGAACAAGAATCCCCGAGGCAATGGAGATCACCTCGGGATCTGAAACATAAAACGTCGGAAGAATATTTCTCAGACCAATGAACACCAAGGCAAAAACAGTCATAAACATGGCGCACAAAACCACGGCTGAAAAACCTGCCAGGCGGGTTTCCCGGGCATCCATCCGCCCCAGGGCCGTGCCCACACGCACCGTGGCCGCTGAGGATATGCCCAGGCTGACCATGTAAGAAATCGATGCCAGATTCAAGGCGATCTGGTGGGCTGCCAGCTCACGGGTTCCGATCCATCCGATGACCACTGAAGCACCGGCAAAGGAGCTAACTTCAAATACATACTGAAAACCGGCGGGAATTCCTATTTTCATGAGCTTGCGGATCATTTCCCAGTCAATTTTCCGGTAATGAAGACTGGGATCAAAGGTTTTCAGATAAGGACTGCGCACGACCACGACAATCATGGCAATCGCCATAAAGGTCCTGGAACTGAAGGTTCCAAAACCCGCTCCTGTGAGCCCCATGGCTGGAACCCCAAGATGACCGAAAATAAACACCCAGTTGGCAAACACATTGACCAGGTTGGCCAGAAGAGCAATGATCATGGCCGAGGTGATCACACTCAGGCCTTCGGCAAACTGTTTGTAAGTCTGGAAGATCATCATGGGAAAAATAGAAAAACCAAGAACCTTCATGTAGATTGAGGCAGGCTCAACAATTTCCGGAGGCTGGTGCATAAATTTCAGTGAATCGGCAAGCAATAAGGTCAGACCAAATAGAACCAGAGACGTTAAAAGATTCACCAGAAGACCCTGTCTTAAAACAACCCCGCACTGTTTGTTCTCCCCTGCCCCGAAAGCCTGGGCCACCAGAGGTGTCACGGCCATGGAAATTCCAAGGCCCAGAACCAGAACCAGAAAAAAAAGCACATTGGAAATGGCCGAAGCCGCAAGAGATTGTGTTCCGACCCTCCCCACCATGATGCTGTCTGTAACGCCCATAAGCATATGGCCAAGATGCCCCACGATCAAGGGGATGGACAATCGGAGCGTCTCGCGAACATGTTTATAAAAATTCATTTTCAATCATCAATCCCTTTCTTTGTGCCACTTGGCCACCTGGTCTTTTAACCTATTCAGCCAGGAAAGAGAAAGGAATTTATCAAAGCTTTATATTGTATCACACCAGTTCCATCAACGGACCAGAACAGCTGTTAAGAAAGCATCCACAACCTTGGGGTCAAAATGTTTACCAGATTCATCCTTAATCAGTTGGACCACCTTTTCTTCCACCCAGCCCTGCCGATAAGGTCGACTTGAAATAATCGCGTCGTAGACGTCCGCCACAGCAAGAATTCTGGCTCCAAGGGTGACTTCCTCACCCGAAAGACCATGGGGATAGCCTTTGCCGTCAAAGCGTTCATGGTGCTGAAGAATAATGGGTATGGCATCGGCGTAAGCCTCAATAGGTTCAATGATTTTTGCTCCGATAACCGGATGGTCCTTGACCAGACCATACTCCTCATCGGTCAGTTTACCAGGTTTATCCAATATGAGCATGGGAATTCCGATTTTTCCGATATCATGCAAAAATGCCGCACGGTTAAGATTGTCGATGGCCTTGGAATCAAACCCCATAACCCTTGCGATTTTCACGGCCAGTTCCGCCACACGTTCCGAATGACCTGCCGTCCATTTGGATTTGGCATCCACTGTCCGTGCAAGGGCTCCCAGGGTCCCCCAGTTGAGTAACTCAAGTTCTTCAATAAGAAACGCGTTTGACAAAGCAGAGGACAACTGACTTGTAAGCCGTTGCACATGGGCGTAATCATCATCCGAATAGGAATGCTTTTCTTTATGACCCAGACAAATGATGCCGGATATGGTTTTATGATGATAAAGCGGCAGTATCATATAATGTTTTACGGCGTGAAGGATCTCCTTGGGTAAAAATGATGGGGATTGATTTTCCACATCAAAGACAAAGGCATCACTTAATTTTGCCAATCGGTTTCTGTCCTCGGGAGTCATTGTCAAAAAATCTTCCGTCAAATGATCGCAGTGAAGGTCAGAACAGGTAAGCATATGCATCGTATCGTTTTTTCTTGCATTGATAAGGCCGAAACCAATCGTATCGCAAGAAAAAAAAGCGAATATATGTTTCAATGCCGTATGAATGATTGTCTTCGTATTAAACGATTCATGTGCCACCCGATCGATTTCAGCCATGGCCTCCATGGCATGAAACTGACGGCCAAGGTGGGTGGCACTGTCATTGAATGTGTCAGCCAATGATTCGAATTCATCACCACTATCGACATCAACCCTGGTTTCAAAGTCCCGGTGGGCCAGCCGAAGGGCACCCTCTTTGAGCTTTTCAAGGGGAACCAGACTTTTTCGAATGGATATGGTGCTCAACAAAAGCACCACCCAGAAAGACAGAAGTGCCACAAGGGGAAACAACACTTTGAAGTGGGAAACCGGTGCGAAAACATCCGTCTGCTTGTTTCTCAGGACAACGATCAGATTCGGTCCTTCGAATTTTGATTTTAAAAACAATGGCCAATACCCGATAAAAAAGCCTTCACCTTCTGATGTATATTCAAGGGATCGCGATTCCAGACTATCATTTTCAAACCGTATGCGATGTAACACATCAGGTGGGAACTCAAACGAGCTGAACAGCACATTTCTGGTATGGTCCAAAATACATGAATCCGTCAAAGGCGGGAGGATGTTTTCATACCCGATGCCCCACAGTTTAACCCTGTTGGCTTCGCCCACAAGAATTCCCGGACTCCCATCAGGGCCGGGAATTTTTTTTAAGAGAAATACCCGGTCGCCCAATTCGGTACCGGGTAAAAAATATACCCGAATTTTTGATAAATCACCTTCTATGGTTTGTTCCAGCAGGTCTTTGGGGAAATTTTCAATTTCTCCGGAAAGATGCTTTATTTTGCCTGTACTCGTCACAAAGTCAACGGCATTTAAAAGGCCCATCTTTCTATCTTCAAGAAAATTGTCCGAATTAAGCTCACCATTTTCCATGGATGCATGCAAAGCCATTGATCCAAAAATTTCAAACTCCAATTCAAGAAAAGAAAACCGTTCAAAAATGATCAATCCATAGGATTTGGCCGTATTTTGAATCCGAGCCGTGCTCTGTTCCTTGAGTTGTGAAGATACCTGAAGATAGGATACGTAGGAAAAAATGGTAATGGGAAGCATGGCACTTAATAGAAAAAGAAAAAAGAATCTCCTGGCCACTTTGCTTTTAAACAGGGATATTCCGGATTTCATTTTATCCTCCATCTCAATAACCGGATACCAGGCCAATGTACTGGCCGTTATTTGCCCGGACAATATCATCCCGACTGGCTCTTGCCGTAAATGGCGGAGAGCTTCTTCCATCCTTGCCCATACTGTACAGGTCAAAATCCGTATTGACAGGAACCAGGTTGTGGTCTTTTCTCATTTGCCCCATGCCACCACCATGCTTGTCTGCAGGTGCTGGAAGATATTGATACGGATTCCCGTAAGGGTCCAGAATTCCACCAAGGCCCAGTTCTGCCAAATCAATCGGGAACCGGTCGTTTTCAATCATAAATGCCATGATATCACCCTCAATATTTTTGATCTCAACCTTTATCCGCGCAATATAGGCTCTGTCCTTGTACGAGCTGAACATAGGGACAGCTATCCCTGCAAGAGTGCCGATAATGGCAATGACAATCATTAACTCAATCAGGGTGAATCCACTATTTTTTTTTAATGTAAAAGAAGGCATAAATGCTTGCTGTCCGGATGAAATAATACGATCCCCACACAAAATTCGATAATTAAAATCATTATACCACAAATATATCGGCCGTATGGTCTAAATTTTTAATTTATCGCTGTTCACGTCGGGTGCCGGGACCCAAAAAATTAAATTACTGAGACTGAGGGAATGTAAATCATGTGAGTGCCGTTAGAATTGATGAACTCGTAAAAAGTATAAAGATGGCTATGACATGGGCTGTCTGACAATGGTTTTCCACTTTTCAGGTGCAGCACGACGAATATCACTCAAATATATTTCATGGTGCTTTCCAACCTTATAACTGCCTTTATTTTCGATGAATAGATGCACTTTTTCAATGGTCGGGCCCTCATCTTCAAAGGGGCCAATATGCATGATCTGGGCGGCCTGTCCTTCCGAAAACGTTTTAAACCTCACCTTGGGCAAAGAAACAAGATTCTTCTTGCTCCCAACCACGTCCATGGCGTCCTTGACCATTTTGAATGTAATAAATTCAGGCTGCATAATCATCACGGTCCATTTCCAGGCATCCTTGTTTCCTGTGGTGAATGCGGTCATATCGTCAGCCCACCAGAGGGCTTCCAGGGGCAATACCCCATAATCGAGGCCCAAGTCCCCTTTCTTAACACTGAACTTCAGGGTGTAAGCAACCGGGTAGAGCGCTTCAATGGCATTGCTGAACGATTTTGCGGTATTTGGATTACCCTCTCCATCAACCATAAGAAAATTCATGGGCGGAACCTCAACCATTTCAACATTCTTCTTAGAGGGGTTATAGAGATAGTTGAGCTTCTTTTTGAAATCTATTTTTTCCATACATGTGCCTCCTTATCCCCAGAATGGCAAGCATCATCTCATTTTTAATGATCCTTCATATGAAACTATTATAATCATAAAACATACCCATTAATACAACGGCATCCTTTTGTCACGAACATTCTATTTCATAACAAGCGAACAACTCAGAACTCAGGATTGATTTGACATGTTATTATTATGTGGCTATAATGTAATTACAAGACCAACAGATAGGGGTAATTATGACAACTTTAATTAAAATAGGAAATTCACAAGGCGTCCGGATCCCAAAAGCAATTATCGAGCAAGCTCAACTTAGTGATAAAAAATTGGAATTCAAAATAACCAACGACGGACTTTTAATCCAACCTGTTAAAAAGCCAAGACAAGGCTGGAAAGCACAATTTGATAAGGCAAGTAATTTCAATGACTCTGAGCAGTCAAGTCAAGAATGGCTCGATGCACCCTTAGCTGACACAGAGGAATGGGAATGGTAAAACAAAGTATTCACAGGTTTGATATTTGGTTAGTGCAATTGGACCCAACCCAAGGATCTGAAATCAAGAAAACCAGGCCATGCATTGTGATTTCACCGGATGAGATGGCTTCGTTAAAAACAGCTATTGTTGCACCAATGACATCTAAAGGTTTCAGCTATCCAACCCGAATTCAATGTACATTTCAGGGGAAAAAGGGACTCATACTATTAGACCAGATGAGGGCCGTGGATAAATCCAGACTTATTCAAAAACTTGGTGTGGTTTCCAAGACGACACAGATAAAGGCCATCAATTGCTTACAAGAGCTTTTTGCATTATAAGATGTCTATCTTTCTCTTCCTTCACGAATTATAGTTACAATTTCCTGAGATGAAATTTTTGCATTGATTGAGGGGACTTCTAAAGGTGAAGAAGCTATCTTTTCAGGAATTAATGCAAACGTTCTCCCGTCTTTTCTTCTAATTAAAACTTTTCCTGTATTCTCAGCTTGCTCAAGAACAACGGCAAGTTTTTGTCGGGCCTCTGAGTATGTATAAACTTGCATTTTAAACCCCCATAGTCTTTACGTTTAAACTTTGTGCTGCTATTTTAAGCTTACGATCTAAAGTCAATAAGGGTGCTTTTTGTCTGATAGCGCAATCAATGAAATAAGCATCGTAGGCATACATATTGGTTTGTTTCGAAATTGTTACAGCATTTACAAAATCGGGCTGAATATATCGTAGAGGAATACTTTCAAAAATCAACAAACCCTTTCGGGCCTCATCTACTGTCAATCTTTG
>Ga0180007_10001794_pt1 | contig 27267 bp, 24 predicted proteins | sample MM_PC_MetaG_FD_121122 | JGI IMG/M metagenome (GOLD analysis project Ga0180007, IMG submission 121122) | Groundwater microbial communities from the Aspo Hard Rock Laboratory (HRL) deep subsurface site, Sweden - MM_PC_MetaG | ecosystem: Environmental > Aquatic > Deep subsurface > Groundwater... | reverse complement strand
TCAACAGCTGCTGCCTTGCATTTTTGTGCATCCTCAAATATTTGTTTTTTAACCCCAGGGTTTTTAATCACGATAAAATTCCAGGGCTGGCTGTTCAAAGGAGACGGCGCCATTATGCCGGCATCAATGATTTTTTCAATAAGGTCTTTTTCAATGTCATCGTCTAAAAAATCCCTGCAGCTTGATCTTGTGTGAATTGCATCAAACAACTCCATAAGGGTTTCTCCTGTTTGCGTTTGTTGTGCCAAATGATACTGGCAGGTCAGGTCTATCGTTCCATTTTTCTTTTTTCATCATCCCTCACTTCGCGCCGTAAGAGCTTGCCGACTTTTGATTTGGGCAGCATGTCCCTGAACTCTACATAAGCCGGGACCTTGTAGGAAGCAAGTCTTTCAGAACACCACCGGATCAGTTCAACACCGCCCACCCCCCTTGCATCTTCCTTAAGCACTACAATGGCCTTGATCCGTTCCCCCACCTTTTCATCGGGAATCCCGATGACACAGGCATTAATCACTGTGGGATGATCCTGGAGCACGGCCTCGATTTCAGATGCTGAAACCCTGTAGGCTTTGTGCTTGATCACATCAGCAGATCTTTCCATGTAAACCAGCTCACCATCGGGCTTGCACGAGACATAATCGCCCATCCGGCAATAGATTTTGTCATTGACCCTGACATAGGTTTTTTTTGTCTCATCCGGTTTCTCATAATACTCTTTTAACGAATATGGAGAGGTGACAAACAGTTCTCCATTTTTCCCTTGTTCAACACATTCCATAGTGACAGGGTCCACCACAATGCACTCCCGGCTTTCCAGGGGATACCCGATGGAACCTGAGGTCGGTGTTACACCAATTTTGCTGTAGGTGACGTGTCCGGCTTCTGTGGAGCCGTAAACCTGGTATATGGGAAGATCATATTTTTCTTTGAGCCGCTTCATGACCTTACCCGGCAGGACATCACCGCCACAGAAACAATAGGTCAAAGAAGACAGGTCATACTGGTCCAGGCGATCATTTTCCAGGATCATCCGGTAAAGGGCAGGAACCCCTAAAATCCATCTGACCTTGTATTTCTGGATTGAGGCAAGGATTGCATCCACCTGGGGCTGGGGCATGAGCACGACCATGTTGCCTTTGTTTAAACCAATGGCCATGAAAAATCCCAGGGCCATGATATGGAAAAGCGGATTCACGGCAATATAGACATCTTTTCCTTCTTTTAAATGGTCCCCGGCCACGTCATAGGTGACATTGTTGATATAGGAGGTTGACCCGATGTGATTGCCCGGAACCCCCTTGGGAAATCCCGTGGTGCCGCCCGTATAAAGAATATAGGACAGGTCAGTCACAGGATTGATCGCAACTTCCTGGGTCAATGGTTCTGCTCGAAGGATGGAATTAAACGAGAGAATTTTATCATCATAATTCACCTTGCCATTGGGAACTTTGTCAAATATAAAGCCAAGTGCCTTTTTCCATGCCGGCAGAAGATCGACAAGATTGGTCACAATGGCATGTTTGAGCTTTGTGCGCGCAAAGATTTCTTTTACATAGCCAAAATTGGTATCCATGCAGACGATGGTCTGGGCTCCTGAATTGTTGATCATATATTCGATTTCATGGGAGGTATAGATGGGTGAAACAGGAACCAGGACGGCCCCGGACCTCTGGATGCCAAGGTAGGCAATCACCCACTGGATGCAGTTGGGGATATAAAGCAGAACCCTGTCACCTTTTTGCACCCCCAATTTTCTCAAGCCCCCTGCAAATTTCCGGCTCAGGTGTTTCAGGCGTTTATATGTAAACCGCTCGCCCAGGTAAAGAACAGCAGTGTTTTCCGGATATTTTTCACTCATCAGGTCAAATCTTGAAAAAGAGAGTTCTTTTTCAAGGGGTATGATATGTTTTGTCATTTAGGAGGGCTCCTTTATTTATGAAATACCGAAATATGCCGATTTTACATCTGGATTATCCATGAGTTCGTCCCGGGTTCCTTCCATGACTGCTGCGCCGTTTTCAAGGATATAGGCATAATCTACAATGGGAAAGACGGGTCTTGCATATTGCTCTGATATGATCACAGAGATCCCGGTTTCCTTCTGGATAACCTTGGTGGCTTTGATCAGGTGGGCCTGCATCAAGGGGCTTAAGCCCAACAGGGGCTCATCCAGCAAAAGGATCTTGGGTTGGGCCATCAAGGCGCGGCCGATGGCCACCATCTGCTGTTCTCCGCCGCTTAAAAATCCGCCCAGACGGTTCTTGAGTTTCTGAAGGGCAGGGAATACGTTCATCACATAATCGAGGGTGTATTTTGCCTGGGCCTTGGTGGCCAGATAGCCACCGATCTTGAGATTTTCAAGTACACTGCTTTCCTTGAATAACCGTCTTCTTTCAGGACAGAGAACAATTCCGGCCTTTGCCCGGAGGCTGGGTTTCAGGTCCATGATGTTCTGGTTTCCAAATATGACTTCCCCTCTCAGGGTAATGCGTTCTCCTCCTGCCATGTCCTCTTTTTTCTGGATATCCAGCATAATCCCGGACAGGGAATACATGAGTGTGGATTTGCCGGCAGAGTTTGCCCCGAATATGCCGACGATCTGGTTTTCATCACATTTAATGCTGATATTGTTCAGGGCGATCATGTTTTCATAAAATACCATTAAGTCGCGGGCTTCAAGCATATGTCATGACCTCCTCAACCTCTTCAGATCCAAAATAAGCTTCCTTGACCTGTTTATCTGCCATGACGTCAACAGGGTTCCCTTCAATGAGTTTTTCACCGAAATTCAGGACCATGACACGGTTGGCCACCTGAAACAATTCCCTTAAGCGGTGCTCAATCATGATAATGGTAATGCCCTCATCCTGGAGCCGTTCAATCAGGGGGACCATGGATGCGATTTCGCTCATGGAAAGCCCTGAAAACACTTCATCACAGATAATGATTTCAGGTTTTAAGGCAAGGCATCTGGCCAGTTCCAGGCGCTTTAAATAGCCTGTGGGCAGAGTGGACGTTTTTTTAAACGGGATATACGAGTCCCTTTCAAATCCGATATCTTCCAGGATATCAATGGCAATGGTCTGGCGGTTGCCAAGGTTCCCGCCGCCCCCCCAGCCCCCCGTGCGCTTGGCCCGGGGGGAAAACAGAGGGATCACAAGGTTTTTATAGGCAGGCAGGCTGTAATAGGGGCGCATGACCTGAAAGGTCCTGGTTACCCCCATGTCGGCAATCTTGTGCGGTGGCCTGCCCGTAATATCACGGCCTTTAAAAAAAACATTGCCTGAAGTGGGTTTGATAAAACCTGTAATACAATTGACAATGGTTGTTTTTCCAGAACCATTGGGTCCGATAATCCCTAAAACATCTTTTGGGAACACATCAAAGCTGACATTTTTAAGTGCCTGGACGCCACCAAACCGCTTGGAGATGTTGTCCATTCTGAGAATGGGCGTTGTCATTTTGGGGTCTTTAGATTTGATCATATCTTGGTCCACCGTTCAAATTGTTCATATTTTCGTTGCCCGAACTCCATGATTCCCCCACTTTTGAAAAGGATAAATCCCACAAGGATTAATGCATAAAATACGATTCGCAATGTTCCAAAATCCCTTAACAGTTCTGAGACAGGCACTAGAATCAGGCATCCTAAAATAGGACCCACAAGGCTTCCGGATCCGCCGATGACCGTGGCAGCAATGGGCAGGATGGAAAAATCAAGGGCAAACTGGGATATGCCCGACCACATGTAAATATGGGTGAGACACGCACCTGCCATGCACCCCATGGAGGAAGCAATGAACACGGCCAGGGCCTTGTATCTTGTAATGTTGATCCCCGATGCCCTGACAGCCTGATCATTGTCCATGATGGCTGTAAAGATCAGGCCCCTGTCCGTTGTGACAAAACGGCGCAGGCCGAACAGGAAAATCAGCACCATGCAGATGACAAAATACTGTTCTGCAAACGAGGAAGAAAAACTGTCAATTCCCACCAGTCCGTCCGTGCCCCCGAATATGTTAAAGGCTTCAATGATTCTTGCCATAAACAGCGGATACATCAAAGTTACAATGGCAAAGTACACCCCTTTCAAGGGCAGGCAGGGCAAAAGCAGAAGGGTGCAGACAACACCTCCGATAATGGCAGCCAGGGGAACGGTGAGAAACGGGGGAACGGAAAAATAGGAATTTAAGATTCCGGCAATATATCCCCCCGTTCCAATAAAAAAAGCCCCTCCCAAAGAGACCAGCCCCACGTAATGGGCCAGAAAATCAAAGCTCAAGGCCAGAATGGCATAAATACAGACAATGGAGATGACCCGCTGCCAGTACATGCCCGGCACCAGAAACGGGAGGGACAACATGCCTGCGATCAAAATAAACCGGGGCAGGGTCAGGTAGGAAAGTTCCCGCCAGGACATTAACGCATAAAGTCCATCTGACCTGACCTTGATGCCGCGATCTATTCGTTCTTTTCTTGATTCTTGTGTGTTCACTTTTTTACACCCTTTCTTCCAGTTCTTTCTGATGGCCGAACAGGCCGGACGGTTTTAAGATCAGTGTCAGGATAATGGCCAGAAGCGCCACCACCATTTGAAAATGAGACCCGATAAAGACAACCGTCAGTATCTGGGCATATCCAATGATAAAGGCGGCAAAAAATGCCCCCATCCATGATCCCAGTCCCCCAACAATACAAACGGCAATGGACATGATCAGAACACTATACCCGGATTCCACCACAATATTGCCCAGGGGCAGGATCAAAGTGGCAGCAACACCGGCAAGTACGGCTCCAAATCCCATGGCCAGCATGGCCATGAAATCCGAATCAATACCCAGCATCAGGGCTGCCCGTTCATCCTGGGCCATGCCCTGAAGGGCAAGCCCGATCCGGGTATGATGGGTAAATACCCACAGCCCTGCCACCAGCAGAATACCGGTAACCATCATGATCAGCCGGTGAAAATCCACGGGAACGTTGCCGATCATAAGGCTTCCCTCCATGAACACGGGCAGGGTATAGTTCATGCCGCGAAAGCCCCCATACCTTAAGCTTTCAAGTATGGCAAGCCCGATGGCATAGGAAGCAATGATTTCAGAAATGTTCATTCCCCTCACCCGTATCAGGATAAATCGGTACATGAGCATTCCCAAGATGCCATTCACACCGAGAGACAGAATGATGGCCAAAAAATAGGGCAATCCTAATTTATAAAACAGGGTCCAGGTAACAAACCCGCAGATAATATAGAGTGCTCCATGGGCAAAGTTGGGTACCCGGCTGATGCCGTAGATCATGGCAAAACCCAGGCCCATTAATGCAAGGGACACGGAGTTGATGGTTCCGTAAACTAGAATTTCCATAAAAAGATCCCACTAGTTAGTGCCTGAACGAAAACCTTGTTCAGGCATGGTTATAGGTTTTAAGTTATAGGTTTTAAGTTTTAACCTAAATCCTAAAACAATATCGGATAGTTGCAAGCCTCTAAACAAAATTGAAAAAATATGTTTCTGGCTTTTTGTTCAAATATTAATTAATTTTTAACCATCCATGGCGGAAGCAGAATTTCGCCTTTGGCAATACTTTTCGGGTATACCACAATACGTTTGCCATCCTGCCATTGAAGGATGGAACCCACAGCACCGTCTTTGGGATCTTTAGCAGGAATAACCTGGTGGGTTTTGGGATCAAACCTGAGTCTTCCATAAACACCCATGATATCAGTGGCTTCAAGCGCCGTTACAACTTTATCCGAGTCAAGCGTTCCTGCTCTTTCAATGGCATCTTTTAATACATATACAGCCATGTATGAGCTGGATGATCCAAGGCCTTCAGGTTCAACCCCCCATTTCTTGGCATAGGCATTGTAAAATTTCATTGTCCATTCCGTGGCATCAGATGGTGCATTGCCGGCATTTACCACGTTGCACAGTGTATACTGGCCTTTGCCGTCCGTGGCTTTCCAGAAACCGGGTTGTTCAGCTGCAGCCAGGGTGGAACCAAAGGGCAGGGCTGGTATCTGAAGATCATACCATTGTTTTAGAAGGATAGCGCTTTCAGGCATGTCCATCCAGATATTGATGATTTGAGAACCCGTTGATTTAACCTTTAACAGGGCCATGGAAAAGTCTGTGGTGCCTGTGGGGAAAATTTCAGAGCCCGTCACTTCAAATCCTTTTTTACCGGCTACTTTTTCCATTACTGCAGCTGCACCTCTTGCATGGGACACATCCTGGGCCATGATAAACACCTTGGTCAGGCCATACTTTTCTTTCAGGTCAACAAAATTTTCAATCATCTCACCGATCAGGTTGACGGCTTCTCCGTGAATCCTGAAACAATACTTAAACTTGTCATACTTTTCCGCCACTGTTTTATGATATGCAGGGGTTAACACACCACTGGTGACGATGGATACTTTTTTATGTTTGGATAATAAGGACATGGCGGCAAGGGCTGCTTCTGATCTGTTGGGCCCGCCCACAATAAAATCAGCGTTTTTGTTTAAAATCAGTCGTTCAACTGCCATCAATGCTTCACTCACAGGCACTCCCGGTTCGAGGTCGCGGGTATCAATAACTTCAACCTCAAAGGGCATTTTTTTACCATTTACATTGACACCGCCGGCTGCATTGATTTCATCCACGGCAAGTTTCATACCCCGCTCTGCATCCCATCCATAGACATAGGCTACAGACAGGGGCGCTCCTAAAATAATGGGTTTTTGAGCAAAGGCCTGGGTTCCCCATAAAAGTAACCCCATGGATACAACAATGGTTAAACAAACTCTTAATTTGATGCACTTCATACTTAATTCTCCTTTTTTAAATGTATTATTCGATTAATACTATTTAAGATCCGTGTGGATCAGATGGGCTAATTTTGTATTCTTTGATTTTGGTTTTAACCTGTTGCAACGGAATTTTTAACAGACGGGAAGCTTTTTCAAGATCCCAGTGGGTTTTATTCAGAACTGTTGAAAGATGTTCTTTTTCACTCTCTTTTAAAGACTTTAGTTTCATCATCATCTCCAAGATAACGGTTGTTTATTCTTGTAAGTGACACATGTTCTGTAAAACATCAAAATAAAGGGGGCAATGTAACTTATGGTACCCAAGTTCAGCTCAGTATACGGATAATGTCAGGCTGCAAATGCTGTGCCAGAAGCAAATCAAATTTAAGACAAGCCGTTCTTTGCCATTTCAAAAGTTTAGTTTAGCAATAAAATAAAATTTTGAACAGGAAATAGTAGGTGTAAATTTGATTTTTTGATAGAAAATTATTTTCCGGTAAAGAAAAAAATTTTTCCATTGAAGTATCAGTTTTGTTTGATTTTATATTTTTTTATCTTGGAACGTAAGGTTGGCAGCGTTATGCCCAGCTGTCCGGATGCCCTGGTTTTGTTCCATTGAAGCTGGGAAAGGGATGCCGTAATATGGCCGATATAGGCCATACGTTCATTTTCAAGGACTTTTTTTTCAGATTCCTGAAATGCAGCCGTTCGTTTTTTGACCGTCTCCTCCAGTTCCCTGTTCTGCTGAATAATTTTTTTCTGGTGCATGTCCTGAAAATGATCAGAGAACCGGTGCATGGTATACGCCAGGCAATGATTCAACCGTTCAAATATTTTCTGGAATTCTTCTCCGGGTGCATTTGAAATCAGAATGTCGGTTAAGATCATGCGATAGAGTTCAAACGCTCTTTGAACATCAGACAGTGCAAATCCCGCCTTCAGGCGCATGTCCGTTATTTTATCAATAAACACATTGATGGCATGGTAATTCTCATGTGCCAGTACCTGATAGTTGGCATCAACTGCCCGGGTAATGGTTCCAAAAAGTTCTTCCACGGGTCTTGCTGCATATTGTGCGCCGCATTCCGTGTGAAGTTTTTCCACCCATTTGTCGATTATCAGGGATTTGTAGGTGTTTAAAAAAGTTGAAAATGAAAATTCCATGAAATTTTTATATCCAACTTTAAAGATTGTGTCAAACGGGTTGAAAGTAATTATTGAGTCTGGTTTGTTGATTTGATAGTAATCCTTTATAAACAAGAAATTTTTTGGAGAATATAAATGTCAAAATTTGTCAGCATAAGAAATATTCGATTCATGATCAAAGAGGTTTTTGATGCAACATCTCTAACGGAGTATGACTATTACAGCAAGCACAATGGAAAAATGTTTGACATGGTGATTGACGCCGCAGTCAAGCTTGCCAGCACATTACTGTATCCGGTTCTTGAAGAAATGGACAGACATCAGCCCGTGCTTGAAGCAGGCCAGGTGAAAGTCCATGGGGCCGTAAAAAAAATCATGAAAGAGTTTGGCCGGGGCGGATGGATATCCTCTGGTTTTTCAGAAGTCCACGGTGGAGACCAGGTTCCGCTGATCATCAGCGGAACGGCCGGTTTTATTTTTGCCGCATCCAATTATTCTGCCAGTGCCTATCCAGGGCTTACCAGCGGGGCGGCTGAACTGATCACCGCTTTTGGCAGCAAAGAATTGATTGATACCTTTGTTCCCAAAATGCTTGAAGGCAGATGGCAGGGTACGATGGCGCTGACAGAACCCCATGCCGGAAGCTCTTTGTCTGATATTACCACAACGGCTTATCCGGATAACAATGGCCGGTTTAAAATTAAAGGGGTGAAAACCTTTATATCGGCAGGAGATCATGATGGTGTTGAGAACATCATCCACCTGATGCTGGCAAGGATTGATAACGCGCCGGCCGGAGCAAAAGGAATATCCCTGTTTGTGGTTCCCAAAAAACGGCTTGATGAAAAAAAACAGCTTATTTCCAATGATATCACGGTGACGTCCATTTATCATAAACTGGGTTACCGGGGTACGCCTGCAACGGAGATATCCATGGGTGAAAAAGAGGATTGTTTTGGATGGCTTGTGGGAGATGAGAATCAGGGTCTTATCCAGATGTTCCAGATGATGAATGAGGCAAGGATTCTGGTGGGATTAGGGTCCTGTGCCATTGCATCAGCAGCCTATCAGGCCGCCCTTGAGTATGCTGAAAAAAGACCCCAGGGAAGGCCGGTTGACCTTAAGGATCCATTGACCCGGCAGGTTCCCATTATTGAACATGCAGATGTAAAAAGAATGCTTCTTTTCCAGAAATCAATTGTGGAAGGGTCTTTTTCTCTTGTTCTCCAGTGCTGCATGTATGCTGATCGTGTAAAAGTGACCCAGGGGGATGAACGGGAAAAATATGAACTCTTACTGGATCTATTGACCCCTGTGGCAAAAGCATTCCCATCAGAATACGGGATTTATTCTGTGAGCAGTGCCCTTCAGTGTTTTGGCGGCTATGGATATTGTGAAGATTTTCCTGTTGAACAATATTTCAGGGATATGCGGATACATGCCATACATGAAGGCACAACCGGCATCCAGGCTATGGATCTTCTGGGAAGAAAAATTTTAATGAAGAATGGCAAGGCAGCTTTACTCTTCATTGAAGAGGTCACACTGACCATACAAGCTGCCATAAAAATCAAGGGACTTGAATTTTTTGCCCGGAAACTTGAAACGGAAATGAAACAGCTGGAAACGGTTTCAGGCTTTCTGTTTAATGTGGCCCGGGAAAAAGGAATTGAGGTCTATCTGTCTGATGCCACGGTTTTTCTTGAATTTTATGGGCTCATCGTTATCGCATGGCAGTGGCTGATCCAGGGGATTGCAGCCCAAAAAGCCCTGGCACAGAATTGCTCGATAAAGGAGTCCCATTTTTATACGGGCAAACTGTTTGCAATGAATTATTTTTTCAGATATGAATTGCCGAAAACCTTGGGGCTGGCGGAACGGCTCATGGATTCGGATAATCTGACTGTTGATATGAAAACAGAATATTTCAAAGACTAAAGAGGAGATTGTTAAATGGATCGAATAATATTCAGACAGGACGGGGCAATCGGTTATCTGACCTTGAACCGACCGGATAAATATAATGCCGTTGATCAGGAAATGCTGTGTGAATTTGAAGCATTTATCCTGGCACGGATGTATGACAACAGCGTTTCAGTCATTATCCTTGACGGGGGGGATGCCAAAGGGTTTTGTGCAGGACTTGACATGCAGACATTTGGCCCGCAGATTTTTAATATGCCACCTGCTGATGCCTATAATGCCCAGGCCCGGTTATCACGAATGATGCTGGGCCTGAGAAAAATTCCCCAACCCATTATCTGCTGTGTCCATGGTGCAGCCGCCGGAATTGGATTTTCCCTGGCCATGGCGTCGGATATCCGTATTCTAGCAGAAACTGCCAGATTTAGTGCAGCCTACATCAACATTGGTCTGGGCGGTGCAGATATGGCGTCGTCTTATTTTCTTCCCCGACTGATCGGCTCAGGAAGAGCCAATGAATTTTTGTTGACGGGAAACTGGCTTGATGCAAAGGAGGCCATGGATCTGGGATTTGCAAGCAGGGTGGTTCAACACGCAGAAATGCTTGAAACCGCCACAGGGCTTGCAAGGGTGATGGCCGGTAAAAATCCTTTGGGGCTTCGCATGACAAAAGAAGCCATCAATATGAACATTGATGCCGGAGGACTTGAGGCATGTCTGCACATGGAAGACAGAAACCAGATGATGCTGGCGTTCGGCATGCATGTCAATCAGGGGGAAAAAAGCCTGTAAACTGAGTGATAGGCACCTGGAAATAAATCCTGACGTTCGGGTAAATATATCCACATTTTCAAGACGGGCTTAACGTTCGCCTGGGTTTTATGGCCGCAGATTGGCGCAGATCGTTACAGATTAGATATTCTGAAAATCTGCGTTAATCTGCGTCCTATTTTGGAGATTTATATTTTTCCGAGTCCCTTAAACGATCTGCCGAACCACAAGAACAGGACAGCAAGCCCGGCTGATGACGCGTTCCGTTGTAGATCCAACCAGAAACCGTTCCAAAAGGCCGTGGCCATGGACGCCAAGCACGATCATATCCATTTTGGTTTGCTCGGCATAGTCGACCAATTCCTTATACGGCTGTCCATTAAGAAGGATGGTGATGGGTGTACACCAGTTGCGGCTGTCTTCAGGAACCATACTGGAAAGTTTTTCTTTAAGGCTTTCGAACAGGGATTTTTGATTTTCCGAATCTGTTTTGACAGCCTTTTTTTGAAGTTCAAGATATTCAGGCCGGCTCCAGTTGGTATATCCATCTTCCTGCAGGGGGATATGATCTGCAGCATGTAATTCAATCTGTTCCATTGGCCTGATAACATGGGCCAGGTGAAGCTGTGTCTGAAATTCCTGGGCCAGGCTTAAGGCATGGTCAAAGGCAAGTTGGGAATCCGGGGAAAAATCGCACCCCACAAGGATTCGCTCAAATTTTAATTGTTTCTCAACCACTGAACCGGCATTTTTTTGCTGGGCAAACAGAACCAGAAGCGGGCATTGGAGAATTTTTACCAGTCGATCCGTGACAGAGCCGATTAAGAATCGTTTTATACCTGATCCGCCATGGGTTGCGGCAATCACCAGGTCGATATTGTTTTTACCGGCAATTTTATTGATTTCATCGGGTACGTGTCCGGTTGATACAATGATTTCACATTTAATATCAAGCTGTTCAGCCATTTTTTCAAGTTTGTCCGTTGCTGATTTTGCTCGTTCCGCCTCAATATCCGGGTACTCAACATAGGAATGTCCAAGGCTTGAAATCATAAGCGTCCCTGACAGGATATGGCACAGGTAAAGGGTTGACCCAAGTTCTGATGCCAGGGATTTGCCATAGTCCAGAACAGTATCTGAAAAATCTGAAAAATCAATGGCGCACAATATTTTTTTGGTTTCTATCCGCATTGTTGACCTCCTTTTTTTAGAAAAAATAATTTAAGGATAAATTCAAATGCTTTCACCGTAAAAGTAAAACACCAGAGGCATGGTTCACATTTTAATCCAGATGCAAATTAAATACAAGTGTAACATTTTTTGCGCTGGCTTTTTTCAATCCGCTGTCATGAGCAAATAAACAGATATCAGACGTTCATTGTTTTAATTAAGTGGAAAATATTGTAAGGGTAGATGTCAAAACTGTTCAGCCAGATCAAGGAGGGGGCATGGAAAAAGAGAGCAAGACAAAACAGAGGGCATTGCAGATATCTTTTGGTCTCGGCCTGATCGGGCTTGTTTTTTTAATAGCGCTTTTGGCGGTTCCTCCGTCTGGTATCCATTCCTATGTACAAAAAGGGTATAAAGAGTTTGCCATCGGGCTTTCAAAAGAGAAGGTGTTAAACCGGATCAATAACCGCAAAGCCATCAGAACAATAATGGTGTGTGATCCGGAAAGGCTGTTTAAGCTTACATCCAGAAAAGGGTTTGAAATGGGAGAAGATCTGGCAGTGTCAGATTTCTGGATCTGCCGGGACAGAATCGGCAAGGATTTTTTATTTGTATTCGAAAACGGAACCCTTGCCAGAATATTGCTCCAACGATTGCGGTTCGGGGAAAAACCGGGGTCAATTCTTTTTTTACAGTGCAATCCTGAAATTTTTAAAGATCTTGACACCTATCTTACCACGGGCGAAAAACTGAAAATATTTTATGATGAAAAATGAATAAACCGTTTAAACGCGTCGGATTTCTAGGATTGTCAGTGATCATGATGAGCCTTGTATTGTTTTGTCTATAAAACAAACAAGGAATCGCCTGGTAAATGATCAATGGTACAAGCGGCAATCTATGCCAGGATTCTCCAAATGATATTGACACAAGTGCCCTGAACTCGCAAGGCGTTGTTCCATGTGAATTTTGATGCTTCATACTTGGTTTAAAATTCAGCCGTTTTCTGGAGTGCGTTGATGGCTTCTGCTATGCCGAGCTTTTGGTCGTTGTTGACATCTCCATCAAGATATACATGTTCCCGGGAGAAGATGCCCGCGAGTACCTTTAGAGCCAGAAGGGCATCCGTTGTATCAATGGCTCTGCTGTGGTTGATGTCTCCTGGTTCGGCTGTGATGAACCGTCGGCTGAATCTGGAAATATCCACCAAGGCCACACGGGTATCCGTTCCAAAGCCATATCTTGCATAGAGCAGGTCTTGGTCAATTAAAATTTCTGAAATTCTGGTGTCTGCGATGTTGTCAATATCAGCCAATCTCTCCGGTAAAATCGGGTTTGAGACATCCACCAGGTCGACACTATCGTTGATCAAGGCACCTGCCAATTTGCCGGACAGGGCCAGTCCTTCCAGAAAACCGGGATAACTTCTGATCTTCTGAGAGTGAGCCGGGTCAGTGGTGTTGATAATACGGAGTTCATTTTCCCCGTCTCCTCCCCAGCCGGGTCTTGTGGCAGCATAGAGCAAGTCTCCGGAAACGGCTATAGATGGGGGCCATACAAGTTCAGCCGTATATTCTCCAGCCATAAAAGGGGTTGTTGGATCACTGATATCAACGATTTGAACCGAACTTGAGCAGCGGGTCGTGAAAACCCGGGGGCCGGAGATGATGACCTCACCAAGGCACCCTTTGCCATTGTTGTCATAGGTGCCCATGTGAACCGGAGTTGACGGATCATGGATGTCGATCACCTGCAGGTTGCCGCCTGCATCAGCAAAAGCGAGAATTGAGTCGGAAATATCAAAGCCCTGGATGTGGTTTTCTCCCGATGGATAGGTACCAAGGCTTTGGGGCGATGTCGGGTCGGTTACATCAATCAGGTGGAATACCCCTGCGTTTGCCACACAGGCTTTTGTATTCTTAATTTTCAGGCCGAATACATTTTGGAAACGGGTGCTGTAAGTGGCGACCCTGCTAGGGCTTTTCGGGTTTGTGGTGTCAATGATGTCCAGTATTCCGGTTTGACCGTCAATCACGTACAAAAAGTTTTTAGACGCGGCCATGGCGGCAATCCCTCCATCCGAGGTGTACCGGTATACCACCATCTCGTATTCTTCTAAATTGGTCAGGCCGTCGTGGTCCGCATCCTGCTGGTCGTCATTCACCAGCGGGTTAAGGTTTAAATCAATTTCCCATTTGTCCGGCATGCCGTCCTGGTCTGAATCCTTATTATCCGGAAGGGTGTTGATTTGAAATTCTAAAAAATCGGTAAGTCCATCCGCATCAAAATCGCCGGTGCCATCCCGGGTGGTGTCGGAAAAATGCTTTATTTCCCAGGTATCATCCATCCAGTCGCCGTCCGTATCGGCTGCTGTCGGTCCGAGGCTCAGTATCCGGGCAGGTGTGTTATTTGATGTATTTGTCCCATTGCCCAGCTGCCCATAGCCGTTGGCTCCCCAGGCCCATAGGCTTCTGTCTGCCTTTTGGGCAACACAAAAATTACCACCGCTGGATACGGATATCCAGTCGGTGTCTGATCCGATTGGTACGGGCAGGTTATTGGGGACATAGGTGATGTCGGTGGGCTGGAAGGAAGTGATAGAGCCCCAGGCCCAAAGGGAGTTGTCTTGTTTTATGGCAGCCGTGTGGAAGGAGCCGCCTGAAACGGCGAGCCAGACGTCAAAGGGGGTGATGGAAAGCGCTTTGGCATAGAACGATTGTGATTCTCCCACACCGATCTGGCCGTTGCTGTTGTCGCCCCATAAGTGGAGGAGACCATCTGATCCCAGGGCTGCGGTAAAGACTGAACCGGCTGATATGGATATCTTGTCGACGTTCAGAGCAGACCATTCAACCTCGTTTCCCTGGGAAGGGATCAGCAATTCAGTTGCCGTGCCCGTGCCCAATTGCCCGTAATAATTATTGCCCCAGATCCAGACGGAGCCGTCTTTCTTAAGGGCCAGGCTGTGGGTACTGCCGGCTGAGATCCTCGTCCAGTCCGCGTCCGTGCCGATCTGGACAGGCATGGTCCTGTTTTCCGTTGTCCCATCCCCCAGTTGTCCGCCATTATTGAGTCCCCAGGCCCACAGGCTGCCATCTGTTTTTATGGCCAGTGAGTGGTTCTGGCCTGTGGCCATGGTTTCCCAGTCCGTATCCGTGCCAATCTGAACCGGGGTGGTCTGGTCAGCTGTACTGCCATTGCCGATTTGACCATAGTAATTTTGTCCCCAACCCCAGAGACTGCCGTTGGATTTAAGGGCCATGCTGAAATTCATGCCGGCGGTGACTGCCTGCCAGTCCGAGTCCGTTCCGATCTGAACGGGTTTGGTGCGGGGAGATGTTGTGCCATCACCCAGTTGGCCGGCATGGTTTTCCCCCCAGGTCCAGAGGGTGCCGTTGGCTGCGATGGCCAGCACATGGCCGGCTCCTGCGCTGAAAGCAGTGGGATTGGCCGTTGCCGGGTAGGGGTTATGGTTGATTTCTTCCAGCACAGGTCCCCGGGAGCGCCAGAGCCGGTTGTTGGTATAACCGCTGAAGTTGCTGACACGATCATTGTACACCCAAAGATCGTTTTTAAAGATGAAGGCCTGGGCCTGGTTGCTGCTGGGGCCTTTGGCAGCCTTCCAGTCGATACCGTTTTCAGAGACCCACGCTTCAGTTAAGGGCATATATACGTTCGGGGTGTGGGTGGTGCCGCCAAACAGCCACATTTTTTCATTCAGGGTTACCAGGCTGGCACCGTAGCGGGCGCGCCATGCCGGTGCATCCGTTACCTGGGTCCAGCTGACACCGTCCACGGAGTTCCAGACATCCTGAAAGGTGGTCCAGCTGGTGAGGCCGGTCTGGTTATCATGGACGCTAATGTCGCCTCCCATGATCCACAGTTTGTTGTCAAACACCACGCTGCTGAAACCGGAAGATCGTCTCAAGGGCCAGGGAGCAGAGGCCGTTACCTGTGTCCAGTGAATGCCATCTTCTGATTTCCAGACATCATTTTGTTCCTCAAAGGCCTTGGTTTGGGGATCATATCGATTGCCGCCAGTCAGCCAGAGATTTTCTCCCATGGAGAGGAGATGGGCATTGGTGCGGGGGCCAAATTGGGCAGCACCATTGACCTGGCTCCAGTGAATCCCGTCATCAGATACCCAGACATCGGAATGGTAATGGGTGCCTGAACCGGTACTCGCGGTACCGCCGGTCACCCACAAACGATTGTTGTGGACCGCAACGGTAAAGGCGCTTCTGGGCGCCCATTCCGGGCTATCGGGGTGCTTTGTCCACTGGATACCGTTTTCAGATGACCACACCTCGCTGTTTCCAAACGCCCAGATGCGGTCTTTGAAGGAGATCAGGCGGGTGAATTTGTATGCATATTCCATCAGGGTGGTGACACCGATATAATCTGATGTTTTTTCCCAGTCTGTGCCCAGGCGCATGGCTGGGGGTACGGGAAGGGGAGAAGTTTTGGGCAGGGGAAGACCCTGGGGGTCAGCCGGGTCTGATCCGGCATTCATTTCTGCCAAGTCGGTAAACCCATCTTCATCCGTGTCAGACAGGAGCGGATTGCTGCCCAGGGCTTGTTCCTGGCGATTGGTCAGTCGGTCTCCGTCAAAATCCCCTTCACCGTCAAAGGCTTCGGTGGGATTGAAATTATAAGCGATTTCCCAGTCATCACCACAGCCGTCCCCATCTGTATCCGTGACCACCTCAATCAGCACATTCAGGGGAAAGGCGCCGGCAATTGAAAAGGTGATAGTCCGGGATCCCACTTCCGGGTATGGTCCTGGGTAAAATTTGGCTACCCCATTGGTATCGGTGCTTTGCATGGCCACACCATGGAGGGTGTCCGTATCATAATCCAGAGTAACCGGAACTCCGGTCACAGGATTGTCAGCAGAATCAACCACACGAATTGTCATTGGTGTCAGGAGGGTATTGCTGACGGGAATTTTAAAGGGGGTCGCTGTTACTTTCTGGAGGGTCAGGTCTGAATAGCCTGTCCCCGTATTGGCATCGAGCCAGGCCTTGACTTTGGGCAGTCCGAGGCGGATCTGATCCAGGGTTATATAGCCCATGGGGTCGGTATAGGGGCGCATGTGATAGCGCAAAAAACGCACGGATGTGAACTGGTCGGCCAGTGCTTTGTTTTCTGACAGGATAAGGTAATTGTCTCCCGCATCAAAACCGGTTCCCCGGGTGGATGGATTGGGTTTGATATTCAGGGTTGCAAAGGTCAGGTTATCGGTAACAGACCAGATTTGCTCGGTGAGCCAGGCAAATCGGTTTAAAGCAGAGGACCCGCAGGATCGAATAAGATCCATATGGGGCAGGATATGGGTCAGGATATCCGGTGGATTGTTATGGGAATACCAGGTGTCCACATGCTGCCAGAGTGCGTTGTCCAGGATTTCAAGGGAGTCAAAGAGATAGCCGTGATCTCCTTTTCCAAGGAAGACGTCAGTCCCGTCATCGAATTTGTAATCCAGCATTTCCCGGGCAGCAGGTTGTTTAGATGCCAGGGAATCGTTAAAGGTGAGCATTCGGTTGATGTCAAAGGCAATGATATCAGCCTTGTTGCCAATTTCAGTGGCCTGTTCGATCATTTCCTGTGCTTCAAAGTCAAATTGGTTTGCCTCCCGTTCCAAATAGCTGATCACGGCTTCGGTTTCCAGCACGGATATCCCGTCTGCGGCAAGAAGTAATCGCTGGGAGATATTTGCGACATCACTTTCGGTCACGGTTATGTATTCGTCAAATTCTGTTTCCGGAACAGTACCGGCATGGTCGGCCAGAAATTGGCGGTAGGCATCGGCTTTTGACTGGAGACCTGCCAGGTCCCAGACAATACCTTTTGCCGCAGAAACCGACCCGGAGAAGCGAACGGCCTCACTGCGGATGGCATTCAGGTTTTCGAGCAGGATATTGAGACTCTGGCGCTTGAGTGCAAATATCTGGTAGGGCTGACGGGTATCAACCGTATTGTTAAGTGCTTCCCAGTCTGCGTAGGCCATGCTGGCATAGGCACTTTGCCAGGCCCGGGTGTAGGTGTCCAGCAGGTCTGAGAGTCGGGAGGGATAGTTGATGGCATATTCATGCCAGTCATTTTCAAAGCTTCCGGCCTGGGCCGGGACGATGGCCGGGCCTGTGGGGGCGGAGAGCATGGTTTCGTAATCGGTTTTCCAGGCCCTGGAATCAGTCGAATCCAGTTCCAGGGAAGGGGCAATGGGATTGTGGGCTGAACAATCTTCCAGGGGTACGGGAGATCCGAAGGAGATCGCCATAAATTGATTTAAAATGGTAATCAGGGCTCCGCGCCATGCGTCTCCCAGGGCTGTTAACTGCTGGATATGGTCATTCCGGGGTGCGGTCAGGCTGCTTTTTTTTGTATTGTACTCGTTGTCAAAATTTGACCATGCCGTGGTGTCTTCCGGGGTGGGGACAGCAATGGCATTGTAAGCGGTCTGGGCGTGGATATAGATTTCATCGAGGATGACAATGCCGCTTTCCCAGGGCAATTGTGCTATCTCTAACCCGTTCTCAACCGTGGTAATCTCTGTTTTAAAGGGGGTGCTGTCAAATACTGTCTTCGGGCCCGGGGGAAGGGGAATGTCCATCCCCTGCTGAATGGCGTTAAGGGCCATGGGCATAGCAGTTTTGATCCGTTTTAGCTCAGGGCCCAGGATGATGATACTGTCTCGTACTTTTCGAATTTCCTGAGCCAGCTTTACCACGTTTTTCTTGAGATTTGTCAACCGCTTGGGAAGGAGCTTGGCGCTTTCCAGGGAAATGAGATGTTTTTCGATGTAAATGACATCCTCTTGGACCTTCTTTTGCAAATCCAACAATGTTTTTGGCGCCATCAATGGATTCCCCTTGATGGTATCCACAATGCCCTTGCCCAGGCTGGCCGCACCCGATAGCATGGACGTCATGGTCTTCAGCTTTTGAATCCCCAGCTGGTATTGGGCCTCCTCAATTTTTTTCAACAACGCTTCATAGTCGGCTTTGGTTGACGTCATCATGTCATCGTAATATTTTTCCGTGAGTTCCTGGGGCAGGGGGTTCAGGGTTGCCGGCACGTATCCCGGGTTGTCCTGGCGCTCGGCCCATATAAAATGGGCCCAGGAAGCAGACTTTTCCAGATTGCGGGCCGTTGCTGCAAGCTGGCCTTTGGTTTCTTCGTAATTGCCCTGCGCTACGGCAGTGACCGCCAGCGCAAGGATATTGTTCACGTTATCGACGCTGGCATCAATACCAGCTCCGTAAGATGTCCGGGCCAGTGACAACAGTATGATAAAACAAGCCATTGTGAGGATTGTCATCCATTGCCGATTCAACCGAGAGTTTTGTTCCATAGATCTATTTTTCCCATATAATAATGAATGTTTCCTTTAGCCGTCACCACAGACCATTTTTTTTACTACCTTTTTTTTGATAGGTTAGCAATCTTTTTAGCCCCGCTTTTTGATGTTTTATGCTTTTCAGCCATCCGTTTTTAGAAAACAGGCCAAAGATGCCGGCTAAAATCAAGTTGATCAGAATCATGATCCAGGGTATAAGTTATATTCGGATTTAATAGAATGAAGGGATGTTTGATACGATGATCGTATCAGGCCTGAAAGGGAAACATAACGCATGAGCATAAAAATGGACACGGCAAAAATTCGGCTGGGGGTAGTGGGGGGTGGTGCCTGGGGTACGGCCCTTGCCAAATTGCTGGCTGATAAGGGCTTTGATCTGGATCTATGGGTCTTTGAACCTGAAGTCAGAGAACAGATCGAAAAGAACAGGGAAAATAAAATTTTTCTTCCGGATGTGATACTGCCCCAAAATATTATTGTCTCCAATGATCTTGAAATCGTTGTCAGCAAAAAAAATCTTGTCCTGGTTGTAGTCCCCTCCCATTGCATGAGAGATATTGCTGCACAAATGAAAAATTTTATCAGTCCGGGAACAATCATTGTAAGCGCTTCCAAAGGGATTGAGAATAAAACCCATATGACCATGACCCAGATCCTTGCAGAACAGATTGATTTTCTTCCCAAAGAAAATTTTGCCGTTCTCTCAGGCCCCAGTTTTGCCAGGGAAGTTGCCAATAAAATGCCGACAGTTGTTGCTGCTGCATCAACCAGCAGGGCAGTGGCTGAGTATGTTCAGAATATATTTTCCTGTCCCACGTTCAGGGTATACATCAATGATGATCCTGTGGGAACCCAGATCGGTGGCGCCATGAAAAATGTGGTTGCCATTGCTGCCGGTATTTGTGACGGAATGAAAATGGGTCTTAATTCGAGAGCTGCCCTGATTACCCGGGGGCTCACGGAGATGAACCGGCTGGGGACTCGACTGGGGGCAGATCCTCTGACCCTGGCAGGGCTTTCCGGTGTGGGAGATCTGTTGTTAACCTGTACTGGCGAATTAAGCCGAAACTATACCCTGGGAAGGCAGATCGGAGAGGGCAAACGACCAGAGGATATCCTTTCTGAAATGAGAATGGTTGCCGAAGGGGTTAAAACAACCCGATCTGTTTACAACCTGTCAAAAAAACTAGGGGTTGATCTGCCGATCTGTAATGAAGTCTATTTTGTTCTGTTTAAAGGCAGTTGTGTCAAAGATACGGTTGACCATCTGATGAACAGATCCCTGAAGCATGAGCTTGACGGGGTATTGGATCATTAAAAAAGCAGCCATTTTTCCGATTGCGGATTATTTGACAGGGGATAGGGCAGCCTGGGGTTTTGTCCGCAAACCGCCCTTGTCAGGAACGACCATTGACACGTTTAATAGTCACAAATAGACGGGGCCACACTTTTGGGAACGCCTTTATGGGGGTCTATTTTTTTGAGGCGTAGGTATCTTTGCCCCTCATATTCTTAAGAATTTCTATGCTTGTTTTATACCCTTTGTACATTCGGCACATGTCCATGGCCATTCCGCATATTAATGCAACGGCCTGGATAAGGGTGATATCCGTATGAGAAAATTCCCATGGTTTTTGGGTGTAAACCCGAAGCGCGCCCAGGATCTTATCATGGCTGATAATGGGAACACCCAGCAAAGACGAGATGCCTTCATTTTTAGCCTCGTTCGGATATTCGATTCTCGGATCATCCATTACATCATAGATGGCGATAGGAACGGCATCTTTTGCTTCACGGATGTTCTGCATGAAATGGATCGGACCTTTGTTAAGGTAGTCATTGCTCAAACCAGATGATGCAACAAGGCCAAGCTCATGGGTTTCCCTGTCAACCAAAAAGATGGAGCAGCCTTTGGCGTTGAATGCGGTTTTAACGCTTTCTGCCGTGATAAGGGCGACCTCTTCAGGGTCTTTGCAATGAGAGATGGCCGTGGTTAAACGGGTAATCGTGTCATAATAAATGGTGTGATTTTCCATAAATACTCCCCCTTTTAGATGATTAGAGAGCATCCGCAAAAAAATGTCTGGATGCCGGTTAAAAATTTTTTAAAAGATATACAGGATCAAAAGCGTGTAAATGGAATAACAGAGGTCAAATTGAAAAGTGTTGCGATTTCAGTAAAAAAACTGTAGCCATTATATATCAATCCGGTTCAGAGGTCAAAGGCTTTTAAAATTTCATTGCATGCCTGAAGGGTTCCCCCTTTTTTTGAATGGAGGTATTCCTGGACACGATGCCGGCGAAGGGACCGGTTTAGGGGATTTTTAAGGGCGGTTGTGATGGTTTGGGCAACTGCGCGCCAATTTTTTTCTTGAATGACGATTCTTTTTTTAAAGATCTCATCTGTTGCCCATGCAAAATCCTCATAAAATGGGCCTGTGACAATGACAGCCCCTTTGACGGCCGGTTCAATAAAATTTTGTCCTCCCAGGGGTTTTAAGCTGCCCCCCACAAACACAACCTGTGCCAGACCATAGGCGGTCGTAAGCTCTCCAAAGGTATCCCACAAAATAATGCCGGGATTTTTCAGACAAGTTTCTATTTGAGACCTTAATTGAAACTTTAGATTTTGGGAGGCCAGGCGTTTTTTCCATGCCCTGATCCTGTGCATGTGTCTTGGAAAAATAGCAACAATCTGGTTGGGAAACCCGTTGAAAATGTGGTTTAAAATACGGACCATGTCTTTTTCCTCCTGTTTTCTTATGGAAGCCAGAATGGTCAGGGGTAAATCAGGTGGGAAAATTTTATTTATGCATCCGTGGGTGTCATCCGCTGGCTTGCCCATATCCATGGATTCAAATTTCATATTGGGCATGGTGGAAACCTGTGCCCGTTCAAACAGGCGTTCATATCTTTTTGCATCCTGTTGTGATGTTGCAAGGATGGTATCCGGAGACAGGTGTTTCCATAAGCATCGTGTTCGCATATAATGGCCGTAGCTATTTTTTGAAAGCCTTGCATTGACGATTAAAATCCGGGTCTTGTTGCGTTTCAGAAAATAGAGCAGGGCAGGCCATATTTCGGTTTCAAGCAGGACCATGACTCCAGGATTGATGATTTGGATTGTCCGTTCAATCATATCCGGCATATCAAAGGGAAACCATTCAATTTTAAGATCAATTGATGTATGGAGTGTTTTCTGCGTTAATTGTGTCTGTAAAATATCCATGCCCTGAAATGTTGTTGTGGTGATTAAAATTTTTAATTTTTTTTTCGGACACAGTGTTTTCAGAAGTTTGGCGGCAAGATAGGCTTCGCCTGCAGAAGCAGCCTGAATCCATACGTCCGCTTTTGTATGAATGGACGCATTGATCCGTTTTTGAAACCCTGATCTCATGCGCCTGTTTTTTTTAAGGAACGGCAGGCTTAAGCGCCAGAGCATATTGTAAAGTTTGAAAAAATTAAGTATAAAGGCATTCTTTGTCATTGGGACATATGCTCTCATTTTTTTTAAATGTTGACAATACATCTTGGTATAATAAATTAAGGTTTATGGGAAATAAAAATCCAAAGCTGACCAAAACACGGCAAAAAACCATCATTTCTCTGGTTTTCAAATACTGGAAGAGGCTTTTGCTGGCTGCCGTATGCATGATTGTGGTTGCGGGTGCAAACGGTGCCATGGCGCTTCTGGTAAAGCCGGTCATGGATGATATCTTTATCAACCGGAACAAAGAAATGCTCCTGCTGATTCCAGGATTGGCCATCCTGGTCTTTTTTTTAAAAGGTGCCGGTTCCTATGGATCAGAATTTCTGATGAATTTTATCGGGGAAAAGATCATTCGATTTTTCCGGGACGCTTTATATGAAAAGGTCATGGATCTTCCCATCGCTTTTATTCACAAGGAAAAAACCGGAGCTTTGATGTCCCGCATCACAAATGATGTAAACATTGTTAAAGGCATGGTTTCCACTGCAGTGATCAATGTTTTCAGGGATTTTTTTTCCGTGATTGCCTTTTTGTTCGTTATTTTCTACCGGGACTGGCAACTGGCATTGGGCGCGTTTATTGTTCTGCCCCTGGCATTTTATCCCATTGTCCTGTTTGGCAGACGGGTTCGAAAATTTTCCACAGGGACCCAGGAAACCATGGCAGAATTGAATTCTTTTCTCCATGAGACATTTACGGGCAGCAAAATTATCAAAATATTCAATCTTGAGGCCCTGGAAAAAAAACGCTTTAAAGAAAAGACACAGGTGCTTTTCAGGCTTGAGATGAAAAAAGTCATAGCCAAGTCATTGTCCTCTCCTGTCATGGAATTTTTAGGTGGTCTTGGTATTGCTTTTATTATCTGGTTCGGTGGTCTTCGGGTGATTAACGGGACCTCAACACCAGGCACCTTTTTTTCATTTCTCACGGCCGTGATGATGCTGTATGATCCTGTAAAAAAATTGTCCAAGCTCAACAACACCATCCAGGAAGGGGTGGCATCTGCCACCAGAATATTTGATGTCCTGGAGGAAACCTCTGACATCATAGAGATTCAAAACCCTGAAATCCTTGAAGGGAATCAATTTGATATCCAGTTTGAGCATGTCGGCTTCGCCTATGGGGATCATGAGACGCCGGCATTACAGGATATCCATCTCAAGGTTATGCCGGGTGAAGTTGTGGCCCTTGTGGGAATGAGCGGGGGCGGAAAAACAAGTCTGGTCAATCTTGTTCCCCGCCTGTATGATGTTACAAAAGGACGGGTCCTGATTGCCGGGAAAAATGTAAAAGATCTTTCCATCAAATCCCTGCGGGATCATATTTCCATTGTGACCCAGGAACCCATCCTGTTTAACGAATCTGTGAAAGACAATATCCGGTATGGACGGATGGATGCAAGTGATCTTGAGATTGAAGCTGCAGCAACAGCTGCTTTTGCCTATGATTTTATAAAGGGGTTTCCCAAGGGGTTTGACACCATTATCGGCGAACTTGGCTCCCGGCTTTCCGGGGGAGAAAAACAGCGGATCTGTATTGCCCGTGCCCTGATCAAAGATGCACCGATTCTCATACTGGATGAAGCCACCTCTGCACTGGATTCCCAGGCCGAAAGCGTGGTGCAGAAAGCCCTGGAAAACCTGATGAAGGGCAGAACATCCTTTGTGATTGCCCACAGGCTGTCCACCATTGACTATGCATCAAGAATTATCCTGTTGAAGAACGGGACCATAAAGGAACAAGGCACCCATGAGGAACTGATGGCCTTGAAAGGGGACTATTTTAATCTTCAAATCATGCAGGCTGCCAAGGGATTGAATAATTAGTGACCGACCGAAAACCCCGAAATATAATTTTCCAATTTTGGTTAGATATTTGCAACTATCCGAGATTGTTTCTTGTTTTAGGATTTACGTTTTAGGATTTAGGTTTTAAGTTAAATCCTAAATCCTAAAACGTAAAACCATGCCTGAACAAAGGTTTTTGTTCAGGCACCAATTAAAGGAGAGAATAATGGCAATATCCGAAGAATTGTTGGAAATACTGGTATGCCCTAAATGCAAGGGAGAGATTCATTTAAATCAAACAAAGGATGGGCTTGAGTGCCGGGCATGCCGTCTTGTATATGAGATCAAAGACGATATCCCCATCATGCTCATTGATGAGGCAAAGCCGTTATAACCCATGAGTATTCCCAAAAATCCAGATCCTGCAAAACTGGTGGTCGGCTGTATCATGAATGACAAGGCCTTGATCGAAAATGTCTTTGCCCAGCTGGAAGAGGCATTCGGCCCTGTGGACATGCTCAGCCGCTGGCTTGATTTTGCTTTTACAGACTATTATGACAAAGAGATGGGCACGCCCTTGTTTCGAAAGGTTTTTGTGTTTAAAACCTTAATTGCCCAGGATGATCTTGCCCGGATAAAAGAAAAAACCAATGAGATGGAAAATCGGTTTGCACAAGATAGGATGCGGTGCGTAAACATTGATCCGGGATATCTGGTTTCATCACGATTTATCCTGGCCACGGGCAAGGAATATTCCCACAGGATTTATATTGGCCGCAACATATATGCTGACCTGACATTGATGTATTCTAAAAAAGACGGGTTTCAAACCCTGGACTGGACATACCCGGATTACGCGTCAGAGGCCATGATCTCTTTTTTATCAAAGGTCAGGGATAAATATCTTTTAGATTTAAAGGCAAGCAAAGGAAAAAAAAATGATTAAAAGCATGACTGCTTTTTCACAGGTTTCCCATACGGTTGACACCATTACGGCAGATGTCACTATCCGGTCTTATAATTCACGGCATCTTGATATCGCTTTTTTCTGCCCGGAATTCTGCCAGGGTTTTGAAGAGGATATTAAAAAAATTATTGCCAAAACCCATGACCGGGGAAGAATTGAGATCAAATTGTTTGTCCGGGATGAATCACCGGACCAGGAATTATTTGAAGTGGACCAGGAAAAAGCGATCTCTTATTATCATGCCTTAAAAAAGATTAAAGAAGAGTTGAATTTAACATCTGACATATCATTATCTGATATCCTGTCTGCCAGGAATGTGATTGTTGCCTCTAAACAACAATGGGATGAAAAACGATTGTGGAGTGCCATAGAACCTTCCATAGAGCAGGCCAGTGCCAACCTGGGACTCATGCGAAAAGCAGAAGGCAAAAACCTGTACCTGGATTTAAGCACCAGAATTGATACGATTGAAACCAGTTTAAAACAGGTTGAAAAAGATGCTGCAACCATTCCGTCTGTCTATAAGAAAAAGTTGATGGAAAGAATCTCCTGTCTGACATCTGATACAGAAGGGCTTGACCCCGTCAGGATTTCCCAGGAGGCAGCCATCATATCGGACAAAAGTGATGTGTCAGAGGAAATTGTCCGGCTTTACAGCCATATTAAACAATTTAGGCAGATCCTGGATTCAGAGGATTCCCAAGGCCGGAAACTCAATTTCATGATCCAGGAATTTAACCGGGAATTTAACACCATTGGTTCAAAGGCGGGAAATGCCTCATTATCCCATATGGTGGTTGACCTGAAATCAGAGCTTGAAAAGATCCGGGAACAGGTACAAAATATCGAGTAAGTAATATAAAACCCGATTGAGAAGGAATATTTTATGGAACAGCAGCTTTTAAACCTGGGCTTTGGCAATACAGTGGTGGCACAAAAAGTGGTGGCGATTTTAACGCCTGCCTCTTCTCCCATGAAACGGGTCAAGGATGACGCCAAGCAGGAAAAACGCCTTCTTGATGTGACCCATGGCAGAAAAACAAGGTCTGTCATTATCACGGAAAGCAATCATGTCATTCTTTCCGCCACCCAGGCAGAAACCCTTTCCAGTCGTTTTGAAGCGCTGATGCACCCGGAAGCAGAATAATCTCATGGCTGGCATGGGAAGACTGTTTGTGATCTCTGCGCCTTCCGGGGCCGGGAAAACCACATTGATCAAAAAGGTGTTATACCGGTTTGAGGATCTTTATTATTCGGTTTCCCACACCACCCGGGCTCCCCGGCAAAATGAGCAGGAGGGGTGCGACTATTTTTTTATCAGCACGGATGAGTTTGAGCGGAAAATAGCCCAGAATCACTGGCTTGAGTGGGCAAAGGTTCATGACAATTATTATGGTACATCTAAAAGCGTTATAAAATCCAGTCTTGAAAAAGGCCAAAGCCTTCTTTTGGATATCGATGTCCAGGGGGCCAAAAAAATCATGGCATTGGATCTGGATATGGTTTCCATATTTATCATGCCCCCATCTTTTGAGATTTTACGTCAACGGCTTGAAAACCGCGGAACAGATGCAGAAGAAGTGATTGCCAGACGGCTTGAAAATGCAAAATGGGAAATAGCCCAGAAAGATCTGTATCAATACCTTATCGTCAATGATAACCTGGACCAGGCTGCACAAGTGCTGTGTTCAATTTTAAAAAAAGAGATGGCATGAGCAATGAAAGAAAAAAATGATATCCTTTTTGGATTCCATTCTGTTTATGAAGCATTAAAGGCAGGCAAAAGAGAATTTTATTCGATACTTATTTCAAAAAACAGGTCGTTCGGCAGGACGGAAAAAATTGAAGCCATTG